>Ga0169931_10001826_pt1 | contig 35212 bp, 30 predicted proteins | sample Kivu_15m_20L_FD_129675 | JGI IMG/M metagenome (GOLD analysis project Ga0169931, IMG submission 129675) | Freshwater microbial communities from Lake Kivu, Western Province, Rwanda to study Microbial Dark Matter (Phase II) - Kivu_15m_20L... | ecosystem: Environmental > Aquatic > Freshwater > Lake...
AATCTGGCTCCACGTCTCGGACGCGGTGTAAGCCGGGTTCGCGCCGAGGACGACGACCGTTTCCGCGCCAACCGCAGCCGCGAGGCCGGCAGCGGGCTTCGGGGCGTCGTGGAACTCAACCGTCTTGCCGAACGCGCCGAGCACTTCGTTCATCGCGTGCGCGAGCACATGAACCGCAAGCGGTTGGCGCTGGCCGGCGACAACGAGGGCCGCGCCACGGTGCTTAACCAAGTCCATCACACACTCAACAATCCACTTGGTGTCCACCTTGACCCCGGCGGCGAGGCCCGACGTATTGAGTCCGACCGTGCCGCCGGTCTGCCGGAACAATTCTGCCGCGAGCTGCGCCGCGACCGCCGCGACCTGGCTCGGAGCCACGCGCAGGCGATGGTCGGCGTTGAAGCCGGTGAGCGTCATCAGCGACTCGACGGTGTAGAGGCGGCTGATGAGTTCAAAACCCTGCGCGGTGTCGGGCTTGGCAATTTTCCGGCCCTTCGCGAAGTCGCGCGTGTAGCGAGCCATCTCGTCCTCGCCGCCGAGGAAATCGCAGTCGAGCGAGAGGATGCGCTTGGCCGCCGCAAACTTGAAGTAAGGCGTGACCTGCCTGCCCGTCACGAGGCTCGCGGCCTGCGCGTGGATGGTGGAATCCACCGCGTCGTAGTTGGCCCAAACCGCGTTCGGAAACTTCGCCGCGATGGCCGCCTGCAACCGCGCCCGCGTCGGCGAGCTGTTGCTCTCCGCGATGATGGCGAGGCCGCGACCGCCGTTGGCCGCCGCGCCCCTGGAGATTTGAGCGAGCGCATCAAGGGCGTCCACGCGCTTGGCGATCTTGCCACCCTGCTTGAAATGCTGCGCGCGGTCGGGGTCGTAAAGTCCGAGCACGGAGGCTTGCGCGAACTGGTCGGTGCCCGCCTGGTCAGGATGCAGCGGGTTCGGCTCGACCTTCGTGGGCCGGCCATCGCTGGACTTCGCCAGCAGCGGAATCGCGCCCGTGCGCGTGGGCATCGCGGTCGCGAAGTGCTGCGGAATGCCGTGGATGTAGCCTTCCGGCTGCTTGCCGAAGGGATAGATGTGCTCCGTCGGCCGGCGGCAGCCGGTGAGGCCGAAGCCCGCCAGCATGAACGACGCGGACATCAGCTTCATGAAGTCGCGGCGCGACTCGGCGGCGGTCAGCTCGCTGGCCCCGGCGGGGAATTCACGCTCGGCCCACTCCTGAAGCTGGGCGGAGTTCGCCATCGCCTCGGGGCTGCGGAAGTATTGCGGGCCGGTTTCCGGCTCGGGACAGACGGGAGGGATGAATTTCATCGGTGGCAGACGGAGCAGCTCTCGCCGGGATGCACGTTCCAATCCTTGACCAGCTTCGCGCCCCCGCCCTTGGCAAAGCCCTCGGGGGCCTGCCAGTCGAGGTTGAAGACCTGGTCGTTGGGACGAATCTTGGCCGCCGGGTCACGGTGGCATTCGAGGCAGAAAGCCATGCCCAGCGACTTGCTGTGGCGCACCTCGTCCATCTTGTTCACCGGGCCGTGGCAATGCACGCAGGAGACGCCGCGGTTCACATGGACGGAGTGGTTGAAGTAAACAAAGTCAGGCGTCTTGTGGATTTGCACCCACGGGATGGGCTTGCCGGTCGCCGCCGACTCGCGGACGAGCGCAAGCTTGGGGTCGTCCTTGAGCACCTGGTTGTGGCAGTTCATGCAGGTGCTCGCGGCAGGGACGTTGGAATACCAGGACTTCTCCACGCCGTTGTGGCAGTAGCGGCAGTCAATGCCGAGCTGGTCCGCGTGAATCGCATGGCTGAAGGCCACTGGCTGCACCGGCGTGTAGCCCACGCGCGCATACTTGGGCGTCATGTAGTAGGTCACGCCCGCCGTGACCACGCCCCCGACGATCAGCCCGCCCACGATCACCATCGCGGGCAGCTTGTTCGTCCACTTCGGAAAGATGTCTGACATGGAGACTGGTTGTTGAGCGTTGGCCGGCGCTTTGTGAATTATTTCACACAACTGCCGGACAAATTACCATCGTCAAAAAGCAATTCAGGTTCAGCCGGACGCCGGAAATGGTCGCGACACTGAGTGTTTAGTTCAGCCGCCCGCCTATCCGCAAGCCCCGCCGCCGCCGCCGCCGCACATTTCGGTTTTGTTTATGCCCGCGATAAGCCCGAGCCGCCCGCGAGCGAGCCGCCTTTGTAGAAGCCTTCCCCGCCGACCGTCAACGGTGAATTGTCCCCAACCGCCTACGCCGCCTGTTTCAGCGTGGAAGGCAACGGGGCCGGGGCGTGCAGCGGCAGCGCCGGGGCGCACAGGGCGATGACGTGTTTGCGATCCCGCGTGCCCAGCTTCTTGAAGATGCGTTGAATCTGCGTCTCCACCGTGCCCGTGCTCCGCTGCATCGCCTGAACGATCGCCTTGGTTCCGTTGCCCTCCGCCGCCAGCGCCACGATGCGCTGCTGCTGCGGGGAGAGCTTCTGCCACGCCGCGCAGGGGGAGGCGCAGACCTGCCGCTTGAGGAACTCCCCGTTGTGGGTGGAGACGGGGATGCGGCCCCTGAGCATCGCCCGGAGGCGCGCGACCAGTTCGGCGAGGGAGACGGGCTTGCCGAGGAAGCCGTGCGCGCCGCCGGCGAAGGCGGCGGTTTGCACCGTGTCGTAATCGTGCGCGGTGACGACCATGATGCGGGTGGGGAGCTGCGCCTGGGTGAACTGCTTGAGCAGCCAGTCCCCGTTGGGGCCGGGGATGAGTTCCCAGTCGAGGAGGATGGCGTCGGGCGGGACGAGGTGGAGATGCGCCCAGGCTTCCTTGGCACTGGCATAGACGCCCACGACGATGAAGCCGCTGCGCGTGAGCTTGCGCCGCCATAGTTCGGCGGTGGGCTTGTGGTCCTCGACGATGGCGACGGTGACTTTGCGGCGGGGCATGGGGTGTTGGGTTGTGGGTTTGGTGTTGGCTTTTGGGGTCAGAAGCCGAGGTGCTCGATAATCATGCGGAGGCGTGACGGCCAGCTACTGCTGGCGGGGCGGGGTTGGCTGAGTGAGCGGATTGGCCCGGTTGGTCAGAGCTTGGAAGCCGGGTGGCGGCTGGGGGATGATGCGCGGAATGGGGCTGGGTGAAACGGCGCGGGTGAAGTCCGGTGGGATTGCTGTCTGCGTTGGCGTGTTAGCGACAGACCTCTGCGGCTCAATCCTCAACTTCCAGTCGTATTCCAAGTTCCGCGAGCCGGCGGGGTTTATAATCGCTTCATAGCGGAGAAAAATTACCGGGCCTTCACCCCAGCCACCCTCCACCCGGAACTTCACATGACCGTAATGCTGTCCGCGCCGATTGTGGATGAACAATGCCAATTCCGCCACTCGCTTCCAGCCAGCCTCATTGGTCAGGTAAGCTTGATACAGCCGGTTGGTGTAGCCGTCCGCCGGGGCCAGATACGGAAACTCCGTGACATTGGTCTGAAGGCCGCCGTCCGGCATTTGGATGTCCAGCGACCAGTTGAACTGTTTGATTTGATTCCGCAACAAGTCTTGCGGTTCGCGCAGGAGGGTCAGGACCATGTCGCAGGGCGCTGAGTTCGTCCCTGATTTGCCAGTGACCAAATCCAAATAAACCGGTGTGCCATCACACGGCACCGAGAGCCCCTTGGAGGTGAACACCAGCCTCTCCGGGCTGAGTTTGCGCCACATGCGGATGAGGATCGGATTATCGGCACTGCTGATCGGAGCCATGGGACTTGGCCTGTTAGACGGCAGCAGCCGAATTCTGGAAGCTTCGGACATGACATACCCTTCAAGTTGAACGCTCCTCACGGTGGCTGCGTCACCCCGCTCACCAGTGGCCTTCACATGGCCGTTGGCATCTGAAACCAAACGAAGTTCTCGGAACTTGGGAATTACACCGACATCAAGATCCGGGCCGGTGGTCCAGCCGCGAACACCGAAAATGACCACTGCGCCTGCCAGAGGGCGATCATTCTGATCGACCACTTTGGCCCAGAAGTTGATCGGCTTGTTCCCCCGCTCGACATCCTCACGAAACTTCTGTTCTTTCTCGGCCATCGCCAACATCAGCGGCGGCTCGGCCATCGCTTGGGGTTTCAGGAGCAACCTCGCAGTCTGGGCGGCAGCGGCAGCATCCGGCAATGGCGCTTCAGACCGAAGAGATGCCAAGGCGGGAGCCGGCGCGGCCGAACGCTCCAGCTTGCCGGGGGAACGCGTGAGCATTACCAGGACGACTACAGCGAGCACCAAGAGGAACCAGACTAGGTTTTTTCTTTTCATGGCCACTTAATTTGAAGGAAGGCCGAGTGCGCCCATCATCCGCTGATACAATCCCCACTGCAAGACGATTGCCGAGCGGAATTGCTTGCTGTGGTAGCTATGCACATCAGTGAATCCAAATTCGTCTTTCAGATTGATTTCCATGCCGGTGTCAAAGCTGCCGCCCAACCCTGGCGCTGCCCCGATCGCGAAACAGCGCGGTTGAACGCCGAAGGCGAAAATCTCGTAGGTGTCCTGCGGGAAGGCGAGGTAACGCGTCGGGAAGCCGGTCGCAAGTTTGTAAAACCCGCTGGCCGGATAAGACGAGGAATAATAATAGCCCCGGCTGCCATCGGGTTTTAGTTGCTCATTCCAAAGCCACTTGTTCAGGGCAAAGTCCAGCCGGTTGGGCATGTTGACATACTGGCCGCCCGCCTTGTTCTGAATGTATGGCCCGGCCCCGCTGGTCCAGTATTGCGAATACCGGTCGGGCGTGGCGGTGCCGCTGTCGGGGTTGCTGTGCAGCTCGACCGGATCGTAACAATGCGCCGGCAGGGCACCCTGCATCGCCAAGTAGGTATGCACCGACTGGTTGGTGCCCAGCAGGCGCAGTGCCTCACTTGTCACCACATTGCCCATGCTATGGGCCAGCACCCGGACGTTGCCGGGAAGGCTCGCGTTGAGGCCGGAGAGCAGGCTGCTCAAAGCCTGCGCCGATTTCCACGAGTTGAACTCGCTCGCGTCATAGTTCACCAGCGACCACCCGCCCGGATGGTCGGTTGTGTAAGTCTGCCAGCGGAACAGCCCACAGCGGCCCCGATACCCTTGCCACCAGAGCCGTTTGAACATGGTTTCCGCGAACCGCTCCTTTGCCCAAATCCTCATGTTCCAGCCATGCACGAGCAGCACGTAGTTGGTGTGGCCGTAGAACTGGAGTGTTTCAATGTCCGCCTGGGCAATCGTCTGCGGCGATGTGTAAGGCTCGAAGGTCGTGGTAACCGTGGTGCCGTCCTGATCACCGGCGGTGAACCGGTCATACATCGTCTTGATGTCCTTGATGGACAGGTGAGCCTTCCCGCGCCCGACCAGATTGCCATCCTTCCGTATTTCGACCGTGACCGGGCCGGTGCAGGCCTCGCCAAACTCGAAGAGGAAGTAAGCTCCGTTCCGCAGGGGCTCATACATATCCTCAGACAGTTGGGAGGGCGCGGGCACCCGCAACGACGGGTTGTTGATGAGCAAGGCGGTCGTGGCCGCATCGCTCAAGTAACTGAAGTCAGAGACCGGGGAGAGGAACAGCTTGATTGAGCCGGCGCTTTGCACGGAGACCGTCCAACCCTCATTGGTGCGAACGAAGTCGGGCACGCGCACCGCCAGCAGGGAGAAATCCTCCACGTCCCTTTCGTTGTGAATGTCCGTGTAGCTAAAGTCAGTCGGCCCATCTTCGACATCATCGAACTCAAAGTAGTTGCCGAGAATCACGCTGTTAATCTCGTGGAACGTGTCCCGGTCGTTATTTGCCCAGAACACATATGGAGCAGCCGCGCTGGTCAGATCATTGGTGCCGTCCAGTTCGATGTTCCCGTCGCGGTTCTTGTCCACGCCCACGAGCAGGTGGTGCCGCGCGGGCCAGGCATAGAAGCTCACATCCTCCACCGCGCCGGGCGGCAAGTTCGTGGGCAGGGCGTTGGTGGGGTGGAAGCTGAACGTGATCTGCGCGTGCTGGTTGTCCTGCGCGAGAAAATACACGTTGTCGCTGGTGTCCGGGGTGAGCGCCAGCGCCGTGCCGCCGCCAAAGGGGACGAAGGGGTTGCCTGCCCCCGGCAGCCCGCCCACGGTCACGGTGAATTCATTCCCGGTCAGCCAGCGGCCGCGCAGGTTGTCGTAGGCCCAGACGTTTAACTGCATCGTCACGTCATTGGCGGAATTAGTCACTCCGCCGGTGAACAGCTCCAGGGTGGTGTCCACCGTCGTGCCGTTAGTCCACTTTTCAAAGTAGCCCTGGTGCGGCTCGCCCCAGTGGAAGATGAGTGTCCAGTTGGGCACATCCTCTGCATACAATGCTTTCCGGGACTCCGGGGGCGACCACCAGTATTCGGTGTGTGTGCCGCCATCGGGGTAGGCCGAGGTTTCGGCGTTGGCCATCCACGGCCACCACCAGTAGTTGGTGGAGTAACTGGCCCACACCGCGTCGGCTGGCAGCGGCCCAAACCAGGCCGTGGCATTGCGGTATTCGTGGTAATACTCGTAAGGATCCTCACCCACGGCAAAACTGTGATTGGCCCAGAAGTTACTGTGGTAGCCGCCGCCATAGCGGTGGAAGTGCGCGATGTCGTGGATCCGCAGATAGCCGCCGCCAGTCCGGCTCTCCGTGGGGGAGTAAATCCACTGCTGAAAGCCATCGTGGTGGTGGTAGTTTGAGTTGGTGTAAGTGAGCACGTTGATCTCGGCGGGCGCTTCGGAGCTTTGCGCCGCGACGGACATGGACCACAGCAATGCCGCGAGGAAGACCAGTGTTGGTTTCATAGAGTTGAGAGATGTTGAGTTGAGGGTTGAGAGTCTTGAGCAAGTTCACCCGACGGTCACGAGGCTCACGTCGCTTTCGGGGCCGGTGCCGCGCGAGTTGCGGGGGAGCACTTTGAACTCGTGGTTGCCGGCCACCAGGCCGGTGAGGGTGAGGGTTTTCACGATGAGGTCGTCGCCGACCTTGAGGAAGTCCGCGTCGGCGGGGCCTTTGCGGAACACGTCGAAGCTGGTGCCGCGCTCGGCGTCATAGGCGAGCACCGCCTGACCGGCGGCGGGGCTGGTGGCGCTGCTGATGACGGCCTTGGCGGGCGGCTGCTGCGCGGGCGCGGTGGGAATGGCGTCAATGACCTCGCGCTCGGGGGTGCCTTCCAGGAACTGCCCGCGCCCCTGCGCGAGAGCGGCGGAGATGAAGTCATCCCAGCCGGACTTGACCTTGTGGAGCTTGCCCTGCGCCAGTTCATAGGGCTGCTCGGTGGCGAGGAGGGCGGACTCGTTGTTCAGGATTAGGGTGAGGGCGGCGTTGAAGGCGACGAGGTCCAGGCCGGGCCAGGCCACGAAGGGGGTGGCGCTGTCGGGCGGGTTGGGCAGGCTGGTCCAGAGGGCGGCGATGGCCTTCATGCGGTCGCGGGTCTCGGCAGGGGTGCGGTCGTCCACGGGCAGGCGGTCAATGGCCTTGCTGCTGCCGTGGTCCTTGCGGTAGCGGCTCTGCATGATGGGATAGACCTGCACGCAGAGGGTGTGCCCGGCGTTGATGGCCTCCTCGAACTCGCCGTTGGCGAGGTTGCGCACACTGAGCTTGGTCTGGAAGTCGTCGCGCACGGCGACGCCGTCGGTGATGTCGGTGCCCACCTGCACGGGGGTGCGCCCGTCGGGCCGGTAGTTGAGGATGGCGTCCATCGCGGTCTTGATGTAGCGCATCTGGAGGTGGGAGAAGTTGAAGCCGTCGAACATGATTAGTTGTGGGTTGAGGGTTTAGGATCTAGCGGACGGGAGATGGCAGATCGGGGATCGGAGATGGGAGATCGGAGATGGGGGATCGGGTCTGAAGTCTGTGGTCTGCGGTCTGTGGTCTTGAAAAAATGGTCTGCGGCCGTGAAAAAGGGGTCTGAGTCACTGGAAAAGGGTCGTGAGGCACTCGAAAAGCATCGTGAGGCGCTCGGAAAGGGGTCTGAGGCGGTGGAAATCGTGCGTGAGGCGCTGGAAATCGCTCGTGAGGCGGTGGACTTGGCACGCGCGGCACTAAAATTGGCCCGTGAGGCGCTCGAAAAGCACCGTGAGGCAGTAGAAAAGGGCCGTGAGGCAGCCTCAGCGGCGAGTCCAGCGGGCGCGGAGGCTGATTTGGCGGGCGCAGCGGCCGTTGCCACCCTCGCGGCCGGCAGTTTCCCGGTTCCGCTGGCACCGGCGACAGCGGGGGAGTGGAAAGGGGAAACGGCTGCGCCAAATCCGGGGAAGGCGGCAGCCTCGTTTGCGTGCGTCGGGCGCTTCATGGGGAATGACAGCGTTCATTACACGGTCACTGCCTGCGCCTATCAACGTCATGGCGTGCATGGACGCGGAAATACTTCCCACCGCTGCCCCGCGCATGGGAATCCTGAACCAAAGGCAGAAAGCCTAAAGCTTCAGAAAGCCAAAGTTGGAACAGGCGACTCCTTGTCTCCCTGAATCCATGCGAGCTTCTTCAGGCGATTCATGGGAAGAACCCCCGGCCCGTCAACTGCCGCGATTTCGGCCGTTAAACTGTAGCGCAGACTGCCAGCCTCCTGGGTCGCGGATTGGCAATCCGCAGGCGGCCTCCTCCACCCTCCGCAGTAGTGCTACGAAGGACGGGCCGACTGCCAGTCGGCGACACAGCAGGTTGCCAACCTGCGCTACGAGCCGGTCAATAGGCCGTGGTGGGGGGCGAGTTGCGCCCCAAGAAGCCGCAGGTTGCCATCAGACCGGCGGGGAGAAAGATGGGTAAACGAAGTCGTGGCCGGGACCGCCACGACGGCGCGCGAGACATATGCGCTCCCCATCCAACTGCATGATTCCGGCTCAGGGCGAATAGCCCAGCGTCGTGTTGACGATGGTCGGGTTCTTGACGATCTCGACGTGCCAGTCCCAGTAGAGCCGGTTCCAGGTGCTGCCGTGCGAGGGACGCAGCGGGAGGTTGGGATACCAACCCCAGTTGGGAGCCTGGCAAAGCTGGCGGTCCACATCTGTCATGGCCCAGATGGCGGAGGGCGAGCCGAAGCTTTCGATGTAGGTGAGGCGTTGCGCCCTGGCGAGGGCCGCAGCGTTGTTGTAGCCGAAAGGCTTGGCGGCGAGGATGGCATCGGAAGAGGTGTTGACGCTCCAGTTGACCGAGTAGCAGCGAACTTGGCTGCCCGAAATCGAACTCGCCGAGGTCTGTCGTTGGTAGCCCGCGCACAGCAGGGCCTTCACGTCCTGAATCTGGCCGGCGGCCAGCGTGGCCGGGCGCGGCTGGGCCAGATAGGGGGCAAGGAACCAAGTCAAGACGTTGTTGCCGGTCTGGGTGTAGCTCGGCGGAACGCCTACTTCTATCCCGCCGTTCGGGCCGGGCGGCAACTGTGCGTCGTAGTCGTCGGTGTAGAGCTGGATCGCGAGGCCAACCTGCTTGAGGCTGTTCTGGCACTGCGCCTGGGTGGCCTTCTTCTTCGCGTTGGCGAGCGCGGGCAGGAGCATTCCCGCCAGGATCGCGATGATGGCGATGACCACCAGCAGTTCAATCAGCGTGAAGGCGCGCGTGCGGCGGCGCAGTTTCAGACCAGTTCGGTTCATGAGGTGCATAGGACGGGGCCAGCCGTGAAAGATTTCACGGAAACGCCAGAAGACTGCCGTCCCGCCGCGCGGGCGTAAATGACCCGTTCGGGCCATGCGCAGGAACTGCGCGCGGTTCAGGCGGCCTGGACCGCCTTCACCAAGCCGTCAATCGTGTGCGGCTTTGCCTCCACCGTCGGCTTGAGGCCGAGCGCGACGAGGGCCTTGGTCGTCTCCGGGCCAATGCTCGCAGTCTTGAGCGCGGGAAACTTCTTGAGCAACGCCGGCAGGTTGAAGCGCGCGTGGAAGTTTTCCACCGCCGAGCTGCTCGCGAAGGTCAGCCAGTCCGCGCCGTCCTCCAGCAATCGCGCCGCCGCGCCGGTCACGTCCTCGGTCTCAGGCACGGTCTGATACACGGCCACGTCGTCCACGATGGCCCCCTGCTCTTCCAGGAGCCTCGGCAGCTCGGGGTTCGCCACCTCGGCGCGCAGCAGGAGGACGCGCAGATTTTCCAAGTCATCCTTCGCGGCGATGGCCTTGGCGATGTCCTTCGCGACATATTTGTCCGGCATCGCGTCCACGGAGAGGTGAAGTTCTTTCAGTTTGGCGGCCGTCGCCGGGCCGACCGCCGCGAGGCGCACGCAGCCCAACCCGCGAATGTCATCGAAGGCCCTGAAGTAGTAGTCGAAGAAGCTCGTGACGCCGTTCGGGCTGGTGAAGACGATCCACTGGTAGGTGCCGAGGCCGCCCATCGCCTCGGCGAGCACTTCGCGTTTCGAGGGTGCGGTGATCTTGATGGTGGGAATCTCCAGCACGTCCGCGCCGAGATCGGTGAGCCGGTGCGCAAGTTCGCTGGCCTGCTCGCGCGTGCGCGTGACGACGATGCGCTGGCCGAACAGCGGGCGCTTCTCAAACCAGTTGAGCTTCGCGCGCAGCTTCACCACGCCGCCAATGATGGTGACGGCGGGCGCGGCGAACTTCGCCCCCTCGACCACGCCGGCAATCGTCGCGAGCGTGCCCTCGATGCTTTGCTGCCGGCCCGTCGTGCCCCAGCGCACGAGCGCGACCGGTGTGTCCGCCGCCATGCCGTGCGCGATGAGTTGCTCCGCGATGCGCCGGATGCGCTCGACGCCCATGAGCACGACCTTCGTGCCGCCGCCCTTCGCGAGCTGCGCCCAGTCAATGCTGCTCTCGTCCTTGGTCGGGTCTTCGTGCCCGGTGAGCACGGTGAAGCTGGAGCAATGGTCGCGGTGCGTCACAGGAATGCCCGCGTAGTTCGGCCCGGCGAAGAAGGATGACACGCCCGGAACGACCTCGAACGGCACCTTCACCGCCGCCAGTTCCTCGGCCTCCTCGCCGCCGCGCCCGAAGATGTAGGGGTCGCCGCCCTTGAGCCGCACGACGCACTTGCCGGCCTTCGCCTTCGTGACGAGCAACTGGTTCAGCTCCTCCTGCGGGATGGCGTGCGCGGCGGCGCGCTTGCCGCCGTAGATGAACTCGGCGGACTTGGGCGCGAGCCGGAGCAGGTCGGGATTGACCAGCGCGTCATAGACCACCACGTCCGCGCGCGCGAGCAGTTCCGCGCCGCGCCGTGTGAGCAGCCCCGCGTCGCCCGGCCCCGCGCCGACCAAATAGACTGTGCCCTTCTGCTTCATGTGCGCGGGACTGTAAAAGCGGGCCACGAAAGCTCAAAGGGCAAAAGCGGCCCCGCGAAGCCGGGGTGCATTGGGGCAACCACGGACGGACACGAATGGACACGAAGCAATGGCACGCGAAACACGCGAAACACGCGGCGTAAGCGGTCTTATCAAAACCCTCCGAACGGATGGCAAGCGGACGAGGACACGCGAATGAATCCTTTGGAAACTCATTCGTTTGCCCCCATTCGTCTGCCAACTCGGGAGTTCTGCAAATGGCTCGAAACTTCTGGTCTTTCGCGTGCTTTCGCGTGTTTCGCGGGCAGGCTCATCCGCCTTGATTCGTGTCCCTTGGTGTTCATTCGTGGTTTTCCGCTCCTCCCGGCGAAGAACGGCATTGCCAGCGGCGGCGGCTTCCCGTTTCTTCTCTGCCCATGCCATCCGCCCTCGCCCTCTTCGCGCACCCGGACGACATCGAGTTCGTCGCCGCCGGCACGCTGCTCCTGCTCCGGCAGCGCGGCTGGGAAACCCACTACCTCAACGTCTCCACCGGCAACTGCGGCAGCGCCGAGTTCAGCCCGGCCAAAACCCGCCGCGTGCGGCTGGCCGAGGCGAAGGCGGCGGCGAAGATTCTCGGCGCGCACTTCCACCCGCCCCTGTGCGACGACCTCGAAATCCTCTACGAAGTGAAGACCCTGCGCCGCGTCGCTGCGGTCATCCGCGAGGCCCGGCCCAGCGTCATCCTCACGCACTCGCCGCAGGACTACATGGAGGACCACATGAACACCTGCCGGCTGGCGGTGACGGCGGCCTTCACCCACGGGATGCCGAACTTCCACACCCTCCCGCCGCGCCCCACCTACGCGCACGACGTGACGCTCTACCACGCCATGCCGCACGGCCTGTGCGACCCGCTGCGGCGCAGGATCATCCCCGGCGCGTTCGTGGACACCACCGCCGTCCACGCCACCAAGCTCGCCGCGCTCGCCGCGCACCGGAGCCAGCAAGGCTGGCTGGACGTGAGCCAGGGCATGAACTCCTACCTGCGCTCAATGGAGGAAATGTCCCGCGCCGTCGGGAAGCTCTCGAAGCGGTTCAAGTTCGCCGAAGGCTGGCGTCGCCATCTGCACCTGGGCTTCAGCGGCACAGAGATTGACCCGCTGGCGGATGCTTTGGGGAAGGACTGCCTGATCAACCGGGCTTACGAGCGCGGACTGTGAACGGCAGCGGCTGACTGCTAGAGCGTTATCAGAAATGATGTAGCGGTGTGCATTGCCGGAAACGCTGTATTTGCAGGGCATTTTACGAAGGAGGCGCTACATGTTTAATGGGAACGCTCTAATCCATGATGACGACTTGGAGGCGGTTGCGGTCGAGGGCGAACCGCTTGCCCGGAGGCGGCTTGGGCATGGCTGGCAGGTATTTCAGCTTTACCAGGGTCTCGAAGTCAGGCGGAAGCCTTCGGTGGTCGGTTTCAAACAAGTGAACCGCACTGGTCAGCTCTTGATGAACGGGAAGGCGCAGCGACGAATCATTGGGCGCGGATGGCAAACGATCAGGAGCCTTCTCGTCCACCACGGCGGTAACCGATGGCGAGGGAGCTTTCTTCCGGCAACCGATGACGCCGACGACACACGTCAGACCCAGCAGGCAGATGCAGACAGCCCATCCTCGAATGCGGCCTGTGATCGCCATACCTTCTACTAGAACGCGGCCGTGTAGGTGGCCGTGGTCGCGGCTGCCACAGTGTCAGTTCCCTGCCCAGCGGAATTGAGCAGGCCGAACTCGCCGCTTGTGAGCTTGGTGTGGTGCTTGAACTCCACATGGCCGTCCATGTAGATCAGGTTGCCCCCGCCTTCATGCACGGAGTTATACCACTCCCAGCCGTTCGGGTATGGCTGGCCCGGGTAGGTGTTAGGATTACGGGTAAGGTGCCAGTTTGTGTATTGGCGGGGATTCGACGTGGTGTTCACCAAGCGGGGCCGCAGCCACGCGACATGCGTCCGGGCTGAACTCTCCTGCATGGCGATGATGCCGGACGCGTTGGGGACGTTGGACGTGCGGCGCGGGAAGTTCAGCGTGCTTACGACTGCGGCATTGCCGATGTAGATGGTGTCGTTATTTGCGTCGGCATAATTGCCAGTCGCCTGCCATTCCAGCCGTGCGGCCTGACAGGTGAAGGTTTTGTTGTTGGTGCCGAGGTTCGGCTGCAACAAACCGAGGAAGTTGGGCGTCGTCGTCGTCGAGAAGAAGCTCACGCTTGTTCCATTACCTTGATAGGTCGTCCGATCATCGTGGTCAGCGGCATACATCATGAAGGCCATCGCCACCTGCTTTTGATTGGAGAGGCAACTGGTGCGCTTCGCCTTCTGTTTGGCCTTGCTCAGGGCGGGCAGCAGCATCCCCGCCAGAATGGCGATGATCGCGATGACGACAAGGAGTTCGATGAGCGTGAAGCCGGCGGGCCGGCGGGTTTGGCGCGACATGTTCATGGCCTTTTCAGGGTCGGCATGAAAGTGCGCACCCGGCGCACCGTTGGCAAGTGGAGTTTTCGCAGGAGGGCAGCGCGAATCAGCCCAACTGGAATCGGTCGGTCCTCCCTACTTCGCGTCCAGCACGCGCCACATATACCAGGCGGCGATGGAGCGGTAGGGCCGCCAGCGTTCGCCCTCGGCGAGCAGTTCCTTCGGGGTCGGGAGTTCCCGCCAGCCGTAGGCCTTCGCGAAGCCGCAGCGGACGCCGTAGTCGCCCACCGGCAGCACGTCGCGCCGGCCCAGCGTGAAGATGAGAAACATCTCGACGGTCCACGGCCCGACGCCGCGAATCTCCGTGAGCCGCGCGACCAGTTCCTCGTCGCTCAGGCGCGCGGCGTCGCGACGCGTCGGCACATGGCCGGTGGTGGTCTGGCGGGCGATGTCCTTGATGGCTGCTGTCTTCGCCCGTGATAAACCGGCGCTGCGCAGGCGCTCGTCCGGCGCGGACACGACGGCTTCCGGCGACGGGAATTGCTCGCCGGGAAACAGCGCGATGAACCGCTTGAGAATGGTCTGCGCCGCCGTGCCGTTGAGTTGCTGGTGGGCGACGGCCTGCACGAGCGACTGGTAGGGCGGGCAGTTCCGGCGCGGACGGATGGTGCATGGGCCCACCTCGCGGATGACGCGCGCGAGCACGCGGTCGGCCTTGGCCAGATGCAGTTCAGCGTCGCGGTGCATGGCCGCAGCGTGGCATGGCTACCACGCCCGTTCAATGCTCCGGCGCTTCCAGAGGAACTCGAACATGTTGCCCTCGTGCGGCTGGTCCCACGAGATCTTCATCGTGGAGACCGGGCCGATGTTCAGCCGGTCAATCTCCGCGAAGTCCGTGACGGCCTCGATGAACTTCGCGTCCTTGGTGATGACGCTCGCGGCCAGCGTGTAGCCAATCTTCTCCAGCATCTCGGACTGCGGGCAGGTGACGACACTGGCGTAGGGGCAGAGGAATTCCTTGTTCGCCAGCGGGTGCGCGAAGCTGTCGCACTGCACGATGGTCGGGCGCAGGAAGATGCCGCCCTCGAAGAACACCTTGCGCGGGCCTTTTCGATATTTCGCCGTCACATCCGTCGCGCCCGGCGTCTGGAGGCCGTCGTCAATCTGGCTGTCAATGAACTCGGCCATCTTCGCGTTCGCGAAACCGGACAGGCGCGCGTTCGGGTCGTCAACGCGGGCGGGCTGGACGGGGCCGAGTTTCTGCGCCAGCGCGTCGGCGATTTCCGCCGCATAGCGCGGCACGACGACTGCGGAGGCATTGATGCAGGAGCGGCCGCCGTTGTCGGAAATCGCACCGGCAATCACGTCAATGTAGTCGCGCCAGTTCTCAATGCAGTCCTCGCCGATGAGGAACTTGCTCCAGCCGGGGCCGTGAAGCTGGATGGCCGGATTGTTGGCGTATTGGGCCATCGTGTTCTTGTCGCCGAAAATCAGCGAGCGGCCCGTGGTCTTCAGGATCTCCCCTGCCCCCTCGTGGTCGGTCGGGTAGAAGCCGAACGCCTCCGCCGGCACGCCCGCCGCGATGAACGCCTGTATCAGCCGGAAGGGCGTCCACGGCTCCTCCTTGCCGGGCTTGATGACCACCGGCGTCTTGAGCGCGATGGCCGGGAGCCAGAGCGAATTGACCGCCGGCGAGTTGCTCGGCATGACGAGGCCGAGCGCCTGGCAGGTGGGAAAGTAACTCAGCTTGGTGCCAAACTGCTCGCCGGTGCCGGCGTCGAGGATGCCGAGGTCGAGGCCGCGCGAGAGGCCGTTGAGCACGAACTTCAGGTTGGTCAGCGCGAAATGGATCTTGTCCATGTTGCGGCGGACGAGGTTCCACGGCAGGCCGCTGGTGCTGCTGAGGGTCTCGATGTATTGCTGCGCGGTCTGCGTGTGGCCGCCGTCGCCCAGCGGCAGCGTGCCGTTCAGGAAGAGGTCGCCGGCCTTGGCGGATAGTTCGATGAGCTGCGCGCAGGTGAACCGCTTCAGCGCGGCGCGGCTGGCGGTCAGCTTCTTCAGATCCTTGCGGATGATGCCGGCGTTGACGGTGGAGACTTCGGCGCGGACCTCGCCGGTCTTGTGGTCCTTGACGGCGGACTGGTCGAGGCTGCGGTAGGGGCGGCCGAGGCGGAGGGCGGGCAGGTGCGGGACTTGGCTCATGATTTGATACGTGTGCGTTTAATACGTGCGCGTATCATTTGGGGAAAGCCGGGGGCGATGCAAGCGCTTATTTTGCCCGATGTTTGCGCCCGCCGGCTCCCTCTCCACCCCACCCCCTCAACCGTCCTCCGGCCACCCTCTTCCGAAGGCCGGAGCCGGGCGGTGTGGTCGGGCACGGGCCGCAGATGACCCCGAGCGAACCGGCGGCGGAGCGGGAATCGTTTGGCGGGGTGCTGCCGGAGGGTCGCTTGCGCGCGGCCATCCGGCGGCTGAACCCGGCCATTTCCTTCCGCACCCCCGCCAGCCTGCGCGACACGCTGCTGCCGACGCTGCTGAACGGTGGCGGGCCTCGAATGCAAACCGGAGGCCGTGTCAAGGCGCGCCCTTCTTCAATCCCAACGGGATTGTGACACGCAGCCCAGGGTTGCCGAGTCTGCGAGGCAACCCTGGGTCAACGTCCCGAATTGTTTCCCCAACCCCAACGGGGTTGCGTCGCGGCCGGGCATCGGGTCTACCGCAACCCCGTTGGGGTTGGAGTTTCTTTCATTCGTTCACCCAGGGTAGCTCGTGCCTCGCAACCCTGGGCTGAAGGCCGTTGCCCCGTTGGGGCAAATCCGCGCCGGGTGAACCTCCACCCATCCGCACCCCCGCCAGCCTGCGCGACACGCTGCTGCCGTAGCCTCTGAGCGGGGAGTTGAGCGTGAATTCGCCCATTAAGGCGAAATAGCCGGGGTTCAGGCTATTGTTCGCCACGTATGGCGAATGGTGACAAATCGCCATTTGTGGCGAATAGAATTGATTGTATGCGATAATTCGCCAGATTTGGCGTGTTATGAAAATCGCGCCACAACTGACCGACGAGGCCGTTCTCCAAGAGTTGGGCGGACGACTGACGAGGGCGCGCATCAATCACAATCTGACGCAGGCGGCTTTGGCGGAACAGGCGGGGGTGTCCAAGCGGACGGTGGAGCGGCTGGAATCGGGCGAGGTGGCGACGCAGCTCTCGGGATTCCTGCGGATCTGCCGGGCGCTGGGTTTGCTGGAGCGGTTCGAGCTGTTGCTGCCCGAGCCGGTGGCCAGTCCGATGGCGCAACTAAAACAGGCGGGCCGCAAGCGCCAGCGGGCCACGGGAAAAAAGGCGGCGGCGGCGACAAAGAAATGGACGTGGGGTGAGCCGGCATGATCGCGAAGGTGCAGCTTTGGGGCCGGAGCATCGGAGCCGTCTCGTTGGAGGAAGGACGGGAGGTCGCCGCCTTTCAATACGACCCCGCGTTTGCCGCGAGCGGGATCGAGCTTTCCCCCGTGAAGATGCCGTTGAGCGCCCAAGTGTATGAATTCCCAGCGCTACCGAGGAAAACGTTCCTCGGTTTGCCGGGGTTGCTGGCGGATTCGCTGCCGGACACGTTCGGCAACGCATTGATCAATGCTTGGCTGGCGACGCAGGGCCGGACGCCGGAAAGTTTCAACGCGGTGGAGCGGCTCTGCTACACCGGCACGCGCGGGATGGGCGCGCTGGAGTTCGCACCGGTGCTCGGGCCGAAGGCGCGCAAGGCGTCGAAAATCGAGGTGGACGCGCTGGTGCGGCTGGCGGGCGAGGTGTTGACGCATCGCGGCGATTTGCAGGGACATTTTCACGAAGCCGGAAAGGAGCAGGCGCTGCGCGAGATCTTGAGCGTGGGAACGTCGGCGGGCGGCGCGCGGGCGAAGGCGGTGATCGCGTGGAATCGCGCGACGAACGAGGTGCGCTCGGGACAAATCGCGGCGGGCGCGGGTTTCGACCACTGGCTGCTGAAATTCGACGGCGTGGCGGGCAACAAGGACAAGGAGATGGAAGACCCGAAAGGTTACGGGGCCATCGAGTTTGCCTACCACCTGATGGCCAAGGCCGCCGGCGTCACGATGAGCGAGTGCCGGTTGCTGGAGGAGAACGGCCGACGGCATTTCATGACCCGGCGCTTTGACCGGCTGGCCGGCGGGGCGAAGCTGCACATGCAGTCGCTGGGCGCGCTGGCCCATTTCGATTTCAACCAGGCCGGGGCCTACAGCTACGAGCAGGCGCTGCTGACGATCCGCCAGCTCAAGCTGCCGATGGCCGCAGTGGAGGAGCAGTTCCGCCGGATGGTCTTCAACATTGTGGCGCGGAATCAGGACAACCATGTGAAGAACATCGCCTTCCTCATGGACCAGCAGGGCGGGTGGTCGCTCGCGCCAGCCTTTGACGTGACCTACAGCTACAATCCGAGCGGCGCATGGACGGCCGCGCACCAGATGACGCTGAACGGGAAACGGGACGGCTTCACGCGGGCGGATTTCGAGGCGGGCGCGAAGGCGGCGGTGATGAAGCGCGGGCGCGCGGCCACCATCATCGGGGAAGTGCAGGCGGCGGTGCGGCGCTGGCCGGAGTTTGCGGCGGAGGCGCGGCTCGCGGAGGAATGGCGCGACACAATTCAAATGACGCACCGGCTGTCTTTCCCGGAAAAATGAGCCTCAACGATTCCATCGTCGAAGACGCCGCCCCGACGTGGTTCCGCCGTCGCCGCGGCTACGCGCAAGCCCCCGGACGAAGATCAAGGTCATGGTGAAGCGCATCCTGAACAAACGCGGCTACCAGCCGGACTTGCAGGAGGCGGCAGTCAAAACCGTTCTCATGCAGGCGGAATTGTTGGGCGCCGAGTGAGTTTAGCCTGAATTCCGAAATCCGAAGGCCGAACCCGGCTTCAGCCCTGCGACTGAAACCGTGCTGGCCAGCCACCTTTCCAAACACAGCCTTTCGGGCTTCGGGCTTCGGATTTCTTTCGGATCTCGGATTTCGGACTTCGGAGTTCGGGTTTAGAGGACACGCGGGAGGCGGGGATTGGGCCGCTAGGGCAGCCGCAGGGTGACGGGCGGCGGAGCCTGGTCCGAGGGTTCATCGGCGAAGACGACCTGGATGGCGGTGAAGCGGTCGGGCCGCCAGTGGTCCTCGCGCAGCAGCCAGTCGCGGACGAACTCGGCGACGGTCTTGCGGCATTCCTCGCGGACGAGCGCGAGGCGGCGCGGGTCGCCGGCGTGGCGGGTGAGGCGCGGGGTGAGGCTGCGTTCCAGCTCGGCCATCTGCTCACGGGCGTCAAAGCGCGCCCAGCCGGCCTCGGAGCGCTTCTGCATCCGGTCGGTGTGGATCGCCGGCGGCAGGCTCGGGCGGATGGGCGGCGCGCGGACGATGCAGGTGTTGCCGGCGACTTCGAGCTTCCACGGATCGCGGAGGTTCAGGTGGTAGCGGTAAGTCACGGGCACGGAGATTTCGGAGACCGTCCTGCCGAGGTAGATCATGTCCCACGCGATGGTGCGCTCGTCGGCGCGGGTGAGCGTCTCGGTGGATATGGCGGTGGCGAGTTCGAGGCTGCCGCCGGGCGTGCGCGCGAGCGTGGGCAGCGCGGAGAGGAAGGTCTCGGTGATGTGCTGCTGCCGGAACTTCCCGGCGATGCCGCCCATGCGGTCGAGCACCATCCTCGTCGCGAGGAGAATCGTGCCGCAGAGCAGCAGGACGATGGCAAGCTTCACCCACCACGGCTCGACCCGGCGCGGCGGAACCGGGGCGGCCGGCGGCGCTGGGGCGGAGGCCGCGGGCGGAGGCGGCGGGCCGGGCGGCGGCGTGGCGATGACTTGCGCCTCAATCGGAATCGAAGGCGGCGCGGCGGAGGCGACCACGCGCGACTCATGCACCCCCGGCATCGGGGTGGACGCGCCTTTCGCCCGCATGATGCCCGCCCAGGTCAGGAGCGCGATGCCCACGGGTGTTCCGGTGATGGAAGTCGGCACGCCCGCGAGCACGCCGAGCAGCAGCCCTTTGCCGAGCGATTTGCCCCAGCCGTCGCGATGCAGGCAGCGCTGGATGAAAACGGTGATGAAGGCGACGGAAAAAAAACTCAGCGGAATGGTGAGGAACCAGGTGACCGCGTTCCAGTCGGCCAGCATCCAGAGGTTGTCCACGAAGACGAGCAGCGCGGCGGCCAGCGGATGCACCGGCGCGTCGGCGGGACGGACGGGCGGGGTATCCCGGTTGGCGGGCGGCAAGCTCATGACTTGCCGCGCAGACTACTCGTCGGACTTGCCCGGCTCAACTTCCGAAGCGGCCGGCTCCGCCGCGGCGGGCTTGGCGGCGCCTTCCTCCGGGGGCGAGAACAGCTCCGGGTGGTCGTTCTGCTGCGGGACGGTGGCGGTGATGGCCGCCACGTCGGCGAGGTTCACGGCGAACACGCCCACCGGCGCATCGTTGTTGGCGGCGTCCACGACGGCATACGCCTTGTGGGCCTTCACGCCAATGTCGAGGTATTGGAGGAAGTCCCGCATCAACTGGTCATCGGCCAGCGCGGTGTCCACGTAGCCGGTGCCGTTGTTGAGGTTCTTGAGATAGACGGTGAAATAGACCATGGCGTGTGGCGCGTTTGCCGCGCGGCGGACGAACACCGCACGGACCATGCCGCTGTCACCAACGCGCGGGCTGATACATGGCTGGGGATTCCCCCGATGGCAAGCCTGCGAATGGGCGGAAATGGCCCCGGCCAACCGGCCGCGTTGAGGAGCCGGCCCGTCGCCGCGTCCAGTCCACTGACTTGCGCCTGTCCCCGCACAACCCGTCACGCGGCCGGCCCGGCCAGCGCCTCCCCGCTTTCTGCCTGTGCCTGTGGCTCGCCGTCAGCGGCGCGCTGGCGGCGGACAGCCCTTCCGCCTGCCCCTTCACCAAGCCCGCTCCCACCGCGCCGCCGATGGTGAAGAACAAAGCCTGGCCGCGCATGCCGGTGGATGCTTTCATCCTCGCGAAGCTCGAAGCCGCGAAGCGCTCCCCTGCCCCGCCCGTCACCGCCGCGTGGCGCAGCCCGCTCGCCGGCCAGGTGAAAGTCGCCGCAGTGCTCCGCGACGTGGACCCGAACTGCGGCGACGGCATCACCTGGGCCGTGAAACGCGGCGGCGAAGTGCTGGCCAAGGGCGAGCTGAACAACGGCGGTTCCGCCGAGTTCCCCGAGCGCGAAATCACCGTGGCCGTCGGCGACCTCGTGCAAGTCACCATCGGCCCGCGCAAGGAATACACCTGCGACTCGACGCAACTAGAGTTTGTCATTCGTGCCGGCGACTTGCAGTCGCCGCCTTCCCCGGCCGACGATGCCCCCGAACGGCGACTGCAAGTCGGCGGACACAGCAGGCTGCAAGCCTGCGCCACGACTCGGGGCGGATCCACTGCGGAAAACGAGCTGTAGCGGTGAGGCAGGACCACCCACGCCCCCTCTCACAAGGTTTCCACTATGAGCGGGTGCTCCGGCGGCGGGCGCGGCGAGAACATGAAGGCGGTGCGCAGCCGCGCGCAGGCCTCCGTCGTCTGCTCGGCGGTCATCGCGTGAACGCGCCCGAGCACGGCCCCGCGTTTGATCTCCTCGCCGGGCTTGGCCAGCGCGTCCACGCCGACTTCGGGCTGGATGACGGAGGCTTTGGTCATGCGGCCGCCGCCCAGGTCGCGGACAATTTCGCCGATGACCCGCGCATCACAATGAATGAGAAAACCTTCCTCCTCCGCGCGGCACTCCTGCACCACGGGCGCGGCGTGGTCGAGCGGGAGCTTCGCGCGAAAAGCTTCGAGGTCCGCGCCCTGCGCGGCAATGAGTTCATCCCACTTGCGGCGCGGCGCGCCGGAGGCGAGGCAGTCGCGCGCGGTCTGACGGGCGGCGACGAGGCCGTGCGACTTGTCGGTCTGCACGAGCAGCGAGGCGGCGCATTCGACCACGAGCGTCTCCACGTCCGGCGGGCCGTGGCCTTCGAGGCACGCGACGGCTTCCTTCACCTCCAGCCAGTTGCCCACCGCGCGGCCGTGTGGCGCGCTCAAGTCCACGATCAGCGCACGGGTCATCACGCCGCACTCGATGGCGAGGCTCACGATGGCCCACGCGAGGTCGCGGGCCTCGTCGCGCGAGGGCATGAACGCCGCCGGACCGAACTTCACGTCCATGACCAGCGCGGCGAGACCCTCGGCGAGCTTCTTGGAGAGAATGCTCGCGGTGATGAGCGGGATGCTCGGCACGGTGGCCGTCACGTCGCGCAGCGCGTAGAGCAGCTTGTCGGCGGGAATCATGTTCTCCGTCTGGCCGCCCATCGCCACGCCGATGCGCTGCGTCTGCTCGACCAGCCGCTCGGGGCCGAGCTGCGTGGTCAGGCCGGGAATGGATTCGAGCTTGTCCAGCGTGCCGCCGGTGATGCCCAGCCCGCGCCCGGAAATCATCGGCACGCGGAAGCCGAGGCACGCCAGCAGCGGCGCGAGTGGGAGGGAAATCTTGTCGCCCACGCCGCCGGTGGAGTGCTTGTCCACGACGGGGCGCGGGTCGCTCGGGAAGTTCAGCACTTCGCCGGAGTCGCGCATCGCCAGCGTGAGCGCGCGCGTCTCGCCGCCGTCGAGGCCGCGATAAAACACCGCCATGAGGAACGCCGCCATCTGGTAGTCGGGAATCCGGCCGCCCGCGTAGGCCGCGACCATCTCCTGCAACTGCGCCGGCGTGAGCGCGCGCCCGTCGCGCTTGGCCTCGATGAGCGGGAGGAAGTTCATGCGCCGGTCGGGGGCGGGCTGCGAAGGGCGGCGGTCGTGCTCACGGAAGCGGCAGAGGCATAGCGCAGCCGCGTGGCGCGTCGCAAGGGAATTGAACCGGGGGAAACCACGGGTGACGCGGAATACACGGAAGGGGAGCGAGGGCAGCGCTGAATCATCCCGTCCGTCAGCCGCACGTCCGCTTTCCCTTCCGCGTATTCCGTGTCTTCCGTGGTTGGTGCCCACTTCCCATTCGCCACCCGCGCGATTCACGGCTAAAAGCAATCCGCATGGCCGCCGCCGCCTCCCCCGCCCCGCCGCCCGCCGCGCTGCGCAAGCGCCGCGTGTTCGCCGTCGCGGCGCTGCTGCTGGCGTTGCTGGCGGCGGCGGTCATCGGTGAAATCGTCGCGCGGGCGCGCGGCTTGAAGCCGTTTGCCGCGCAGCCGCCGGACATCAAGGTCGAGCCGGGCGGAAAGTTCTTCCGCCCGCTGCCCGACGGCGGGTTCAGCCACTTCCCCGGCGAGTTCAAGGTCACGCTGTCCACCGGCTACGAGTTCCGCGTCACACACGACACGAACGGCCTGCGTGTCACGCACCCGCCCCGCGCCGCCGACGCGCCCGCGCGGCCGGAGCTGTGGATTCTCGGTTGCTCGCTCACGCACGGCTGGTCGCTCAACGACGAGGACACCTACCCGTGGCGCGTGCAGTCGGCGCTGCCGGAGTTCGAGGTCGTCAACGGCGGCGTATCCGGCTACGGCACGTTGCACCAGCGCCTGCTCTACGAGGAGTTGCGGAAGCAGCGCGGCAAGCCGGCGGCGGTGGTCGTGGCTTACGGGCGCTTCCACGACTACCGCAACACCTACGTCCGCATCTGGCAGAAGGGTTTCGCGCCCTACAACCGCCTGCCGGACCTCGTGTATCCCTACGCACGGCTGGCCGGCGGCGCGCTCACCTACCACGCCGCGCCGGCCACGTATGCCGAGTGGCCGTTGCAACGGCAGTCCGCGCTGATCCACTGGCTGGAGCAGCAGGCCAACCGCCGCGAGGAAGACCGCGTGCGCAGCCATGAAGTCTCCGCCGCACTCATCGCCAACTGGGCCAACGCCTGCGCGAAGGACGGCATCCCGTTCGTCCTCGCCGGCATCAGCTCCGACGCCGGGCCGATGCTCGAATGGGCGCGCGCCGCCGGCCTGCGCGTGGTGGACATCGCCGTGCCGTTGACCGAGCCGGGCAACACCAACGCCCCGCACGACGGCCATCCCAGCGCGAAGGCCAACCGCGTTTATGCCGAGCGGCTGGTGACGTTTCTCCGCGAAGTGATGGCGAATCCCAAACGCGAGTGACGCGCGGCGGCGGGGCAGGAGGAACCTTCAACCACGGAAGACGCGGAACACGCGGAAGAAGTCTTTCGACGCTTCGCCTTCCGTGTATTCCGCGTCTTCCGTGGTTGAGCTTGTTCGCAAGGCGCAATCACGCCGGCGGCGCGGGCGGGGCCGGCGGCTTGACGGTCGAAAAATTTCCCTCCTCGCAGCCGCGCACGAAGCCCTCGGTCACGCGCTTCAAGTCCTCCCAGCGGCGGCGGATGTCCTTCGCCTCCGTCTTGGAAATGTGGTTGTCGCCCGACGCCGTGGCGATGACGCCGAGCATATCCGCGAACTCCTGCACGATCTGGTTGGTCGCCGGGATGACCTGATACGGGTGCGGCCAGTGGGCCTTCGGGTTGTGGATGAAGAAGCCGCCCGCGCGCTCGCAGACCCACTGCGGCAGGCGCGCGTCGTTGGTGCTCTTGATGAGCTGCTCCATGCGGTCGAGCGGGTTGGCGAGGCCGCTGCCCTCGATTTTTTCCGGCGGCTCGGCCCACTTGTAGATCATCGAGAGCGAGAGGTTGAGGTCGGCGGCGATTTGCTTGGCGCTGGTGTCCTTGAAGACCTCGCGGAGCAGCTCATGGGATTGCATGGGCGCGTTCTAACACGGGCCGGCGCGGAGAGCGAAGATTTCTTCGCACCGCAGCGCTCCCGCGCGGGACCGCCTTCCCCCTTGCCACGTCAGCCAGCGGCGGCGCACTCTGCGCCCCATGCTCTGCCCCCGCGACCAGACTCACTTGATAATGCACCAGGGCAGCGGCATGGGGGCCTGCGTTTGCTCGCGCTGTCACGGCGTCTGGTTTTCGCGGGCTTCGCTGGACGCCTGTGTTCGTCGGACGAGCGCGCCTGTCTCTCCGCCCCGCGCACCGGTTCATGCCCGGCCCAGCCCCGTCCTGCGCCAACTCGCCTGCCCCATCTGCCAGCCAGACCGGCTGGTCGCGCACATCCACGACGGCATCGAAGTGGACTCCTGTCCGCGCTGCCACGGCGTCTGGCTCGATCACGGTGAGATGGAGCGCCTGCTCCGGTTGCCCCGTGCGCCCGCCCCGTCGGGGAAATCGAGCGCCTCCACGGACAGTGGCGGCACCACGACCTCCAACGTGGTTGGCGTCGGCGAGGCGGTGGCCGATGGGGCGGAGATCGTGGGCACCGTGGCCGAAGCCGGTGCCGCCGTGATCGAGTTCTTCGGCATCCTGGGATGACGTTAGTTCGGACGCAAAGCCGCAGCGGCACGCGGACGGAATGGCAGGCAGCCTGATCGGACAGACGCTTTTTTTGACGCCAAGTTTCTTCCCCCTTTGCGTCTTCGCGCCCTTGCGACTTTGCGTTCATCCCCAAGTTCGGATAGAAACCCGGCCGCATCGCATGACGTCCACCGCCCTCGACATCGCCCAGGCGCTCGTCCGCCTGCCCAGCGTGAACCAAGACTACGACCCGGCCAGCGCGGGCGAGGGCGCGGTGACGGCGTGGATCGAGGACTGGGCGCGCGCCAACGGCTTCACCGTCTGGCGGCAGCCGGTGCTGCCGGGCCGCGAGAATGTCCTGCTCCAGTTCCGCAACGGCGCGGATCACCCGCACTTCATGCTCAACGGCCACACGGACACCGTGGGCGTCGGCGGCATGACCATCGCGCCGTTCGGCGGCGAACTGCGCGAGGACCGGCTCTGGGGCCGGGGCGCGAGCGACATGAAAGGCCCGCTCGCGTGCATGATGGCGGCGGCGCTGCGCTTGAAGAATGAGCCGGCCTCGTGGCGCGGCACGCTCACTGTCGCCTGCATGGCGGACGAGGAATTCCGCTTCCGCGGCGTGACGGCGATGCTGGAGCAGATGGTGGCGGCAGGCATCCTGCCTGCCGTGGAGCCGGGCGTCCCGCCCGGCGGACAGCACGCCACTCCGTCAGAGCCGGCGGCGAACTTCATGGCACCGTTGCACAAAGTGGCTCTATCTCCGGACGGCAGGATGCCGTCCTCTACGGCAGGCGGGACGCCTGCCGCTACACTCCCCGACTTCGCCGTCGTGGGCGAGCCGACGCGCCTGCGCGTCGTGCGCGGGTGCAAGGGCTGCCTGCGCTTCACCATCCGCGCGCTGGGCCGCGCCGCGCACAGCAGCAAGCCGCACGAGGGCCGCAGCGCGGTCGTCGCGATGGCGCACGCGATTCTGGAACTTGAACGGCACTTCACCACGCGGCTGGCGCAGATTGCCGCGCCCGGCTTCGGCACCAGCACCGGCTCCATTGGTCTCATCAGCGGCGGCACGGGCGTGAACATCGTGCCGGAGCATTGTGCCATCCAAGTGGACATCCGGTTGCTGCCCGGACAGGACTGGCGGGCGACATATGAGGAGATTCAAGCCCTGCTCCGCACACGCTGCCAGCAGGTGCCGGATGTGCGCTGGCAGTTCGATGAACCCAGTGTCGTTGACCCGAGTTTCGAGTTTTCCCCCGAGCATCCGCTGGTGAAGACCGCCTGCGCCGTGCGCGGTCAGCCGGAGCCGGACGTGGTTTTTTTCTCGTGCGACGCCAGCAAGCTCGCCGCGCGCGGCGTGCCGGTCATCGTGCTCGGCCCCGGCGACATCGCACAGGCGCACACGGTGGATGAGTTCATCGCGGTTGCGGACTTGGAAGCGGGAACAGAGGCATACGTGCGGCTCGCGCAGGCTTTGATGCCCACAAGGTAAAAGCACTGGCCTTCGCTCACGCCAGATTTCCTTGTGTCCTTTGCGCCCTTTCGCGGCAACATCCCGCCATGCTGACACCCGCCACCCGCCGCCGCGATTTCCCCGCGCTGGACTCGATGACCTACCTCAACACCGCCGCCGAGAGCATCCCGCCGCTGTGCGTGGGCGAGGCGTTGCAAACCTACTGGCAGGACAAGCTGCGCGGGATGCGCGGGCGCGACGCCCATTTCAAGCAGGTCGAGGACTGCCGCGAGGTCGCCGCGCGCATGACCGGGTTCAAGCCGGCGGAAGTCTCCTTCTGCTCGTGCAGCTCCGAGGCTTACAACCTCCTCGCCACCGCGCTCAACCTCCAGCCCGCCGACGAAGTCGTCGTCACCGACCTCGACTTCCCGGCGGGGGCGACGCCCTGGCTCACCGCCGCCACGCGCCCGCAGGTGCGCGTGTGGCAGGCCGCCGGCGGCGAGTTGCGTGTGGACGACCTCGCGCTGCTGCTCAACGCCCGCACGCAACTCGTGCAGGTCTCGCTCGTGAGCTTTTACAACGGTCACCGGCTCGCGTGGACACCGTTCCGCGACGCCGTGCGCCGGCTCGCGCCCAACGCGCTGATCTCCGTGGACGTGACGCAGGCGCTCGGCCGCGTGGTGCTCGATTGCGCGGACGCCGACTGCCTCATCAGCAGCACGCACAAGTGGACGCTCGGCGTCCACGGCGGCTGCATCGTGGGCATCCCCGAGCGCGCGGCGGTCCGGCTCACGACGCACGCGGGCGGGTGGTTTCACCTGCGGAACGCCTTCGAAGCCGACCGCTTCCAGCGGGCCGACACCAAGGCCGGTGCGGCAAGCTTCTCCGTCGGGATGCCGAACTTCGCCGCGATCTACGCGCTCAACGCCGCCTTGCGTTACGTGGAAGGCGTCGGCGTCGAGGCGATTTCCCGGCACGCCGACCCGCTGGTGGCGCAAGTCCACGCCGGCCTGCTGCAACTCGGCTTGCAGCCGATGGCCCCCGCGCAGCCGGCGAACCCAACCGGCATCCTCGCCTTCCTGCATCCGAACACAGCTGGGATTTTCGCCGCCTTGGATAAGGAGAATATCCATGTCATGCACCACGCCGGCCGCATCCGCATCGCCGTGGCCGGCTACAACACGGCGGAGGACGTGGGGCGGCTGCTGGGCGTGCTGCGCGGCACTCTTGCCCCGCCTGACCCGCGCGATCATTAAGGGCGGGTGAACCGAACATTAAAGTCGTGGACACCAAACCCCGAATATGGCAACCATCCGCCCGTCTATACCACCGCTGACGCGTTGCTAGCACGGTGCCTGTAACGAATGTCGGCGTGGTCGGATCAACTAGTTGAAACTAAAGTCGGTAAGAAAGGACAACCTATGAAGTTCGTCAAAGTGCTCACCGCCGTGGCGTTTGCCGTGGCGCTCTCCGCCTCCCTCGCCATTGCGGCCGAGGGCGACAAGAAGAAGGCGCCTCCCGGCAAGCAGGGCGGCTGCTGCGCCAAGGCCGCCAAGGATGGCAAGGCCTGCTCGCACGCCTGCTGCGTCGAAGCCGCCAAGAACGGCAAGAACTGCGAGAAGTGCGGCGGCACCAATGAGCAGAAGAAGAAGTAAACCTTCGCTCTGATTGATTCACGAACGGCCGGCGGCAACGCCGGCCGTTTCTTTTTGTCCGGGCTTCAGCCGACTTCCCGCCACCGCTGGGCAATGGGCACCCGCCGCCCCACCCCGAAAGCCTTCGTCGTCACCTTCAGCCCCGGCGCGGCCTGCCGCCGCTTGTATTCCGCCCCGTCAATGAGCTTCACCACCCGTTGCACCGCCGCCGCGTCGAAACCCGCCGCGATGATTTCCCCCGCCGGCCGGCACTTCACCACGTATTCCTCCAAGATGGCGTCCAGCACGTCGTAGGGCGGCAGCGAGTCCTGGTCGGTCTGGTTCGGACGCAGTTCGGCGCTCGGCGGCTTGGTGATGGAGGCCGCCGGGATGATTTCCCGGTCGCGGTTCACCCAGTTCGAGAGGCGATAAACCATCGTCTTCGGCACGTCGCTGATGACGGCCAGCCCACCGCACATGTCGCCGTAAAGGGTGCAATAGCCCACGGCCAGTTCGCTCTTGTTGCCGGTGGTCAGCAGCAGCGAGCCGAACTTGTTCGACATCGCCATGAGCACCACCCCGCGCAGGCGGGCCTGAATGTTCTCCTCCGCCGTGTCCTCGGGCAGCCCGGCGAAGACCTCCTTCAACTGCCCTTTCGCCGCCGCGAAGGCCGGCTGAATCGGGATGACGTCGTAGCGAATGCCGAGGTTCTCCGCCAGCACCCGCGCGTCATCGAGGCTGCCCTGCGACGAGAACTGTGACGGCAGCGAAACCCCGCGCACGTTCTCCGCACCGAGCGCGTCCACCGCCAGCACCGCCGTCAACGCCGAGTCAATCCCGCCGCTGAGGCCCAGCAGCGCGGACTTGAACCCGCACTTGTGCAGGTAGTCCCGCAGGCCCAGCACCAGCGCGCGATAGACCAGTTCCTCGTCCCCCGCCACCGGCGGCGCGCACGGCTTCAGCTTCTCCGTGTCCACGACCAGAAAGTCATCCGCAAACAGCGCCCCCTGAGCCGCCAGCCGCCCCTGCCCGTCGAAGACCAGGCTCGCCCCGTCGAAGATAAGCTCGTCGTTGCCGCCCGCGAGGTTGCAGTAGAGCAGCGGGCAACGGGTCTTGGCCGCGAGGCTCGCCAGCATCTCACGCCGCGTCGTGTTCTTGCCGAGATTCCAGGGCGACGCCGAGACGTTGAAAATGACTTCCGCCCCCGCCGCCGCAAGGTCCGCCGCCGGGTTGCGCCGATACCGCCGGTCGCGCCAGAAATCCTCGTCGTTCCACACGTCTTCGCAGACCGTCACGCCGACGCGACGGCCGTTGAACATGAACGGCTCGTTGCCTTCCGCCGGGTCGAAGTAACGATCCTCGTCGAACACGTCGTAAGTCGGCAGCAGCGACTTGGTCCGCACCTCGGCGATTTTCCCGTGCTGCAACAGCGCGACCGAGTTCGTCAGCCCGCGCCCGGGACGACCACCTGTCCGCCCGACGAACCCAACCAGCAATCCCACCTTCCCCGTCGCGGCCGCGAGCCGCTCCAGCAGCGCGAGGTTCTGCGCGACGAAGTGCGGCTTCAGCAGCAGGTCGCGCGGCGGATAACCCGTCGTTGCCAACTCCGGGCACACCACCAGTTCCACGCCCGCCGCCACCCCACGACGATAGGCCGCGAGAATGCGCGCCTCGTTCCCCACGAGGTCGCCGACGGTGGTGTTGAGCTGTGCGAGCGCGACTTTCATGCGGCCAAAGCCGCGCGCAGAGTGCGGGAGGCAAAGGGAGAATTCAATGCCAGCGGCACTTCCCCGCTCCACTCGTAATCCTGATCTTGATCCTAATCCTGCTCCCTCCATCGTCACCTCCGTTGGGGAGAGCAGGATTAGGATCAAGATTACGAGCAGGAAAAAGCCACGCGGCTACTCGTCCGCGTGCGTTTCGCCCACCTTCCCCTCCGCCCGCGCGTGCCGGCCATAGACCAGCTCAAACACCGGCGACGCCATGAGCGTGGTGACCACCGCCATCAGCACGAGCATCGCAAACAGCGGCGGCTGGATGATGCCCTTCTGCAAGCCGATGTTGAGCAGGATCAGCTCCATCATCCCGCGCGCGTTCATCAGCGCGCCCACCGCCAGCGCCAGGCGGTTGTCGAAGCCGGTCAGCCGCGCCGCCGCCCAGCATGCGCCGAACTTTCCGAGACAGGACGCCGCCAGCACCACGAGCGCCACGCCCAGCAGCGGCAGGCTGTTCACCATGTCGAGCCGCGTGTTCAGCCCCGAGTAGGTGAAGAACATCGGCAGCAGAAACACCACTGTGAACGGCTCCAAGTCCCGTTGCAGCTCGCGCGTCAGCAGTCCACGCGGCATCGCCACGCCCAGCAGGAAGCCGCCGAACACCGCGTGGATGCCCGCCGCGTCCGTGGCCCACGCCGCCAGCATGAGCAGCATCAGGCAGGTCGAAAGCATCGTCGGCGTGAGCCGCCCGTCCCGCTCCGCCGCCGCCCCGAGCCGCGCAAGCAACCGCCGCCCGACTGTCAGCATGAGCACCGTGAACACCACCCCGCCGCCGATGGCCCTCACCGCCACCGCCGACCCGCCGCCGAAGCTCGCCAGCACCACGGCCAGCACGCACCACGCGACCGCGTCGCCCATCGCCCCCGCCGCCAGCGAGAGCGTGCCCAGCGCCGTCCCCGCCAGCCCGCGCTCGTAGATGATGCGTGCCAGCATGGGAAACGCCGTGATGGCGATGGCCGCGCCCAGGAACAACGCCGCCTCGTGCGACCGCACCTTCTCGCCGAACAGCCCCGGCATTCCCAGCAGCCACGGCGCGAGCGCCGCGCCCAGCGCGAACGGCACCAGCATCCCCGCCAACGAAACGGCGGCGGCGCTCCGCATCTGCCGGCGGAACATCTCGGTGTCAAACTCGATCCCGACGAAGAACATGTAGAGGCCGATGCCCAGCTGCGCCGTGACGAACAGCACGTTGAGCGACTCCGGCGGGAAAAGCGCCGCCTGCGCGCCCGGCGCGAGCAGCCCGAGCAGCGACGGCCCCAGCAGCACGCCGGCCACCATCTCGCCCACCACCAGCGGCTGCCCCGCGCGCCGCGCCGCCGCGCCCACCAGCCGGCACGCCGCCAGGATGACGAACATCTGGAGGAAGAAGAGGACGGACAGTTGCGGGGCGCTCATTTGGGCCGGGCCGATTTAATACGTATGCGTATAACTTGCGGGAAGGCGGGCGTCAACGGGCAATTCCGGTGGTGGGGCGAGCGTCCCCGCGAGCTGTGCGCCTGCCAACCAATGGGCAGGCTCGCGGGGACGCTCGCCCCACCAACCGCCGCCGTCCCCATTCCCAGATTTGCGCTTCCCGCGCCGGACGCGCCGCCGTTATGTTCTCGCCATGCGCATCCTGATTGCCGAAGACGACCCGGTCTCCCGCGAGTTGCTCCGCCATTCCGTTGATTCCCTGGGCCACGAGATCGTCGAGGCGGGCGATGGCCGCGCGGCACTGGAGGCGTTTCAAAAGGCGCCCGCCGAGGTCGTCATCACGGACTGGATGATGCCGGAAATGGACGGGCCAACGCTTTGCCGGCGCATCCGCGAGATCAAGACGCGCCACTACGTCTATGTGGTCTTCCTCACGGTGCTGAACAACAAGACCCGCTACCTCGAAGCCATGGACGCGGGCGCGGACGACTTCCTCACCAAGCCGCTCGACCGCGAGCAGCTCGCGGCCCGCCTGCGCGTGGCGGAGCGCATCCTCGGGTTGCACAAGGAAATCGGGGAACTCCGCGGCGCGCTGCGCTACTGCCCCGGCTGCAAAAGCTACTGCGACGACCACGACCAGTGGCGGCCGATTGAGAATCTCCTCGAACCCACCTTCAACAAGGAAGTCCAGCCGCGCGTCTGCCCCGAGTGCGAGGCGCTGCTGGCCCGCGCGGCGGCGGACTGAAGCCCGGACCGGCGAAATCGGCGAACCGCTGCGCCGCCGGAACATCCGCCGCCCGTTGTTATACCAACTCGCCATGAGTTTCGGTAGCTTGGCTGAATCTCGTTGGGGCCGTTCTCCCTCACCCCGGCCCTCTCCCGCTGGGAGAGGGAGCAACGCATTCCGCTTCGGACCAGCAGGGACGCTACAGCACTCCGAGCGCTGGCTGACTTTCCCCCTCTCCCAGCGGGAGAGGGCCGGGGTGAGGGAGGACGCGTGCCCCGCGTGGCAAAGTGCCAACTGTCTTTGGCAATCAGGATTACACTGATTCCCCGGTCGAAAGAATTTGGACAGAAAAATGGGCCGAAACATCGTCTCGCTGATAGTTTCATTGCCCAAGCCCCTCACCACATTACCGCTGTCAGCCGCTCATTCATGTCATCCGGCCGCCGGCTTTCCTCACGCACCACGCGCCACGCGCCACGTTCAATGCCGCCGCATCGAAAGCCGGTGGTTCACGCGCTTCGTCTGCTGATAGTCGAGCGGCGGCAACTCCGTCAGCGTCGGTGAGTCTGTCTCACGCAGGATGGCGCGGGCACGGTCCTTGAGCGACTCCCAGCGCGGCCATTCCAGATCCGGCGCGTGGGCGACCTGCCGCAGCACGCTGCGCCACTCGATGATCATCCGGTCAATGTCTCCCACGCCGAGAAACTCCGTCACCCAGCCGTTTTTGCCAAGCGGGTCATGATGCACGTCCGCCGCGATTTCCTCCGCGCCCGCGCCATACTCAGGCGGCACGCCCTGGTCGAGGTAGCCGGTGAAAGACTGCGTTCCGAACAGCCGCCGGCACGCCTGCGCGATGCGCCCGTCCCAGCGCGCGTCGCCCTTGGCGAAGCGGTGCCCCGCGTGCAGGTTCGCCAGCTCATAGCCCAGTTCCTCGATGGAAAGGGATTCATCCTCCAGCGCCGCCGCGACTGCGAGGCCGTCGCCGGAGTGGAAGAAACTGACGATGCGCCCGCGCCGCGTCGGCACGCCGTCCGGGCCGACGAGGCCAAGCCGCCGCCAGATCGTCGCCACGCCGGTGCCGGTGGGGAGCTGTTTGCAGAGCGGCACGCACGGACATCGCGCGCAGTCCGACGGAAACACCTCGCGTTCCGGCGGCTTCCACAGCGCGACACCATGCGCATCCACACACACCTTGAGCGTGAGCTGGCCGAGCGCCACCACCGCCCGCACCGGGCCGATGCCGACCTCGGGCACATGCTCGGCGAACTCGTCCTTGAGCCGCACCGGCGGTGGATACTCGACGGCAAGCACGGGTGTTTTCTCCGAAGCGAAACGGCGCTCCAGCTCGGGCACGACGTGCTCGCGCCAGCCAGCGAGCGACACCTGCCGCACGCCCCAGTTCGTGAACTTCCGCACCCACTTCGCCAGCAGCACCTGCTGCCCGTTGAGCGTGTCCGCGACCACGAGCGAGCGGGCCAACTTCCCGTCCGGCAACTTCACCAACGTCCCGCCCTCACCGAGCCTCTCCACCGCGCGCTCGACAGTGAGCGCGGGCTGGAGGTGGATGGTCGGTGCCGCCGCCGCCCCTCCCGATGAATCCAGCGGTGGCGCCGGTTGGCAACTTGCTGTGTCCGCCGACTGGCAGTCGGCTGAGTGTGGCTGGAAACTGGCGGCGGGCGGATCGTCAGTCCGCGACACAGCAGACTGCCAGTCTGCGCTACGGCTCATGGGCAGGGAGGAAAACGCGCTCCCGTCGCTCACGCGCTCAATCCGATTGGGCAGCACCTCCGCCGTGGTCGCTCGACGCCTCGTCACCACCGGGCCGCTCATCTTGAGCATCGCCAGCACGCCTTCGCCCAGCGGCTCCATGATTTTCACTTGCGACGCCGGCACGTCCTTGAGCGCGGGCCACGTTTCCCATTCGCCCCGGCTGTTGAGGAATTGTCGCACCATCTTGCGCACATGGCGGGCGCGCTCCCCGTCGGTCTTTAGGCCGCAGGGCGTCTCGGGATTTTTCAGCGCGCCTTCCACGCCGAGCAAAATCGGCTTGGTTGTGAACAGCCGCTCCTGCACACGCACGGCTTCCCGAAACGGGTCCAGGTCCGCCTGCGCCGCCGCGCCCATGATGCCCAGCAGCGCGCTCCAGTCCACGAGGCCCGACCGCGCGAGGAACGCGGGCCGGCCATCGAGCAGCCGCAGGCCGTTCGCCGACACGAGCACGTAGCCGACCTCGTCAATCCCGCGCCGGCCCGCGCGCCCGAACATCTGCAAAATCTCGTCCGGCCGGATGGGCACCTCGACGTTGTCGCGCCGATACGAGTCCGCCGCGAGCGCGACGCTGCGCAGCGAGAAGTTGATGCCCGCCGCCAGGCCCATCGTGGCAACTACCACGCGCAACTGCCCCGCCTTCGCCAGCGGCTCAATGACGCCCGCCCGCGCGCCGTAGCTCAGGCCGCTGTGGTGATACGCCACGCGGGCGCGCAGCATCCGCGCGACCTTCTCGCCGACGAGCGTCTTCTGCTCCGTTGTGAGCGTGAGCGGGTTCGGGTTGGGCAGGAACCGCGCAATTTCCCCGGCGAGCGCCTCGGTCTCCTTGCGGCGCGGCGCGAAGACGAGCACGGGGCCGAGGTCTTCCGCCAGCGCCTTCGCCACGAGGCGCGGCCAGTAGCCCTTCACCTCGCTGGGCACATGGACATTGAGATTGTTCGCGTGAACTTCCTCCAACGGCACGGGCCGTTCGAGATGCCGCACGAGCTGGGCCTTGCGCCCGAGCCGCTCCAGCCACTTCACGATGTGGTGCGGGTTCTCGACGCTGCCGCTCAGAAGCAGCAGGCGCGTCTGCGGCGGAGCCATCGCGATGGCCAGCTCGTAGTTCAGTCCGCGGTCCGGGTCGGCGAGCATCTGATACTCGTCAATCACCAGCAACGCCGGGCCTTCACCGCGGATGAGCCGATACTTCTGCGTCTCGAGCGTCGCCACGAGCACGGACGCGTCAAGGTTCTCGCTCAGGTCGCCGGTGGCGATGCCGACGTTCCAGCCGCGCGCACGCCACTCGGCGAGCTTGTCGTTCGCGAGCGCACGCGTCGGCACGGTGTAGATGGCCTGGCCGTGCGGTTTGCCGAAGTTCGACCACAGCTCGAAGATGAGCGTCTTGCCCGCGCCCGTCGGCGCGTGGACGACGGCGTCCTTGCCCGCGCGCAGCGCGTTGACGGCCTGCTGCTGCCACAGGTCGGGGACCGTGACTTGGTTGAAGGCCGGCTGGTCGGCGAGTTGTTC
>Ga0169931_10001827_pt1 | contig 35184 bp, 31 predicted proteins | sample Kivu_15m_20L_FD_129675 | JGI IMG/M metagenome (GOLD analysis project Ga0169931, IMG submission 129675) | Freshwater microbial communities from Lake Kivu, Western Province, Rwanda to study Microbial Dark Matter (Phase II) - Kivu_15m_20L... | ecosystem: Environmental > Aquatic > Freshwater > Lake...
CGCTCGCCGAGCGCTTCGGCGTCGACGCGGCGCTGCCGCCCGGGCAGGCACCACCGGCGGACGCCGACGCGGTGATCGAGGCGTGCGGCGACCCCGCGGCGATCGCCCAGGGCCTGGCGTGGCTGCGCCCCGGCGGCCGACTGGTGATCGCGGGCACGGTCAATCCGGGCGCGACCGTGGCGCTGGACGCGAATCTGGTGCTGCGCCGCTGCGCGACGTTGGTCGGCGTGCACAACTACCATCCGCGCCACCTGGTGCAGGCGTGCGCGTTCGTCGCCGCGAACCGCGAGCGGTATCCGTTCGACGCGCTGGTCGAGCGCCGCTACCCGCTGGAGCGCGTCGGCGATGCGATCGCCGACGCCGCGGCGCACCGCGTGGTGCGTGCGGCGGTCGTGCCATCGTGACCGCGCGCCCGCATCAGCGCGTGATGAGCGCGAGCAGCCGGTCGGCTAGCCGGCCGTACGGCGGCATCAGCAGCTTCAGCGCCGAGTAGCGGGCCTGGTGGAAGATCGGCCGCAGCTTGCTGAACGCGTTGAAGCCCTCGAGTCCGTGGTAATGGCCCATGCCCGACTCGCCGACCCCGCCGAACGGCAGGTCGTCCTGGCCGACGTGCAGCAGCGCGTCGTTGACGGTCACGCCCCCCGACATCGCCCGCTCGACGATCCGATCGACGCGTTCGCGCCGGTTGCTGAACGGATAGAGCGCGAGCGGGCGCGGACCGGCGTTGACGCGGTCGATCACCTCGTCGAGCTCGCGGTAGCCGAGCACCGGCAGGATCGGACCGAAGATCTCGCGCTGCATCAGCACCGACTGCGCCGGCGGTTCGACCACCACGTGCGGGGCGATCCGGCGGCGGGCGTCGTCGAACGCCGGGCCGTCGAGCAGTGGCACCACGCGCGCGCCGTGAGCCCGCGCGTCGAGCAGCGCCTGCTTCAGGCGCTCGTAGCTGCGGCGGTCGACGATCGACGTGTAGTCCGGCGAGTCCAGGCTCGGATAGCGCGCCGGCACGATGCGCCGCGCCAGGTCGACGAACGCCTCGACCTGGTCGTGCGGCACGAACACGTGGTCGACGCTCGTGCAGATCTGCCCGGCGTTCAGGTACTTGACGAACAGGATCCGCTCGGCGGCGAGTTCGAGCGGAAAGTCGTCGCAGACCACCGCCGGCGCCTTGCCGCCGAGCTCCAGCGTCACCGGCACCAGGTTCGTCGCGGCGGCGGCCATCACCGCGCGCCCGGTCGCGCCCGAGCCGGTGAACAGCAGGTGGTCGAACGGCAGGTGCGAGAACGCCACGCCGACCCCGCCGGTCTCGTCGAACACCGCGAGCTTCTCGGGGGGGAAGTACTTCGGCAGGCGCTCGGCGTACAGCCGGGCGAGGTGCCGGGAGTTCTCGCTCATCTTGACCATCGCCCGGTTGCCGGCGGCGAAGATCGTGGCGAGCGGGACCAGGCTGAGGTTGACCGGCAAGTTCCACGGCACGATCACGCCGACCACGCCGAGCGGCTGCGGGACGACCTCGTTGCGCGCCAGCCCGAAGACGAGGCGGTCGATCCGACGGCGCTGCGGACGCATCCACGCGCGCAGGTGCGTCGACGCGTACCGCACCGCGGCGAGCGCCGGGCCGATCTCGCAGAACACGGTCTCGTGGCGCGAGCGGTGCCCGTAGTCGGCCGAGACCGCCTCGCACAGCGCGTCGCGGTTCTCTTGCACGAAGCGCTCGATCGTCTTCAGGTCGGCGAGGCGCTCGGCGAGCGACGGCATCGGATGCGCGAGGTGGGCGCGGCGCTGGACGTCGAGCGCGGCGCCCAGCGTCGCGGCCAGGCCCGGCGCCGCGGCGGCGGTCGGGGAGGCGACGGGCGTGCCGGAGGGCGGCGCGGCGGCGACGGAGGCGACGGAGGCGGGGCTCATGCGCAAGGCTCCTCGGGCGCGGGCGGATCGGGCGGCGGGGGCGCTCCGTGGTACGGCGCGGCGCTCGGCCGAATCACACCGATGGTACTCCGCCCCCGGGACTCCGGACGCGTGGCGGCGGGCGTTGGTGCACCGCACCAATGGAGGCCGGCCTCTAGAGCCGCACGCTCCGGAGCCCCCGGACGGTTGACAGCGAAGACCGTCCGCGGAATAGTACGGTCGTTCGAAATAGCACGACCGTTCGTTCGATTCGTATTCCCGCCTCCCATGCGCAAAGGTGAACAGACCCGGTCCGCGATCCTCGCCGTCGCCTGCGAGCTCGCCGCGCGCGACGGACTCGAGGGGCTGACCCTCGGCGCGCTGGCCGAGCGGATGGGAATGTCCATGAGCGGCGTGTTCGCGCACTTCGGCTCGCGCGAGGACCTGCAGATCGCGGTGCTCAAGGCCTACGAACGGCGCTTCGTCGACGACGTGCTGCGCCCCGGCCTGGAGGCGCCGCGCGGGCTGCCGCGGCTGCGCGCGATCTTCTTGCACTGGCTGGAGCGGACCGCGGTCGAGGCCGCGAGCGCGTGCATCTGGATCTCGGGTGCGACCGAGTACGACGATCGGCCCGGCCCGGTGCGCGACGAGCTGGTCGCGATGGTCGGTTCGTGGCAGCGCGAACTGATCCGCGCGATCCGCCAGGCGATGGACACCGGCGAGCTGCGCGCCGACACCCAGCCGCGCGAACTGGTGTTCGACCTGTACGGGGTGATCCTGGTGCTGCACCACGACGCCCGGCTGATGAACAGTCCGGACGCGCTGGCCCGCGCCCGCCGTGCCTTCGAGCGGCTGATCGCCGGCTGCCGCGCCCCGGCCCGGCCCGCCCCGACCCGACGACCGGCCCGGGCTTCCGGGGCCGAAGCCGGCTGAAACCGCATCCTCCCCCGACCCATCGACCCACCGCAGGAGCACCCCGATGGCCCAGTACCGCCCCCCCGTGCGCGACATGCAGTTCGTGATCCACGAGGTGCACCGCGCGACCGAACGGCTGGCCCGGATCCCCGCCCACGCGGAGGTCGGCCGCGAGCTGGTCGACCAGGTCCTGGAGGAGGGCGGCAAGTTCTGCGCCGAGGTCCTCTTCCCGCTCAACCTCAGCGGCGACCGCGAGGGCTGCCGCTACGTGGGCGATGGTGAGGTGCACACGCCGGCCGGCTTCAAGGAGGCGTGGCGCGCGTTCAAGGAGGGCGGCTGGCCCACGCTCACCTGCACGCCCGAGTACGGCGGGCAGGGGCTGCCGCACACGGTCGGCATGGCGTTCCAGGAGATGATGAATTCGGCCAACCAGGCGTGGGCGATGTACCCGGGCCTGACCCATGGCGCGTACGACTGCCTGAAGGCTCACGGCACGCCGCAGCAGCAGGCGCTCTACCTGCCTCGGCTGGTGTCCGGCGAGTGGACCGGCACGATGTGCCTGACCGAGCCGCACTGCGGCACCGACCTGGGCATGCTGCGCAGCCGCGCCGAGCCGAACGGCGACGGCAGCTTCTCGATCACCGGCACGAAGATCTTCATCTCCTCGGGCGAGCACGACCTGGCCGCCAACATCGTTCACCTGGTGCTCGCACGGCTGCCGGACGCGCCTGCCGGCACGAAGGGGATCTCGCTGTTCGTCGTGCCCAAGTTCGTGCCGGACGCCGACGGTGCGCTCGGCCCGCGCAACGGCATCCGCTGCGGCCGCATCGAGGAGAAGATGGGCATCCACGGCAACGCCACCTGCGAGATGAACCTGGTGGGTGCCCGCGGCTGGCTGGTCGGCGAGCCGAACAAGGGGCTGTCCGCGATGTTCGTGATGATGAACGCGGCGAGGATCGGCGTGGGCATGCAGAGCCTGGGGCTGATGGAGGTCGCCTACCAGAACTCGGTCGTCTACGCGCGCGAGCGGATCCAGTCGCGGTCGCTCACCGGGCCGAAGGCGCCCGAGCGGCCCGCCGACCCGATCATCGTGCACCCGGACGTGCGCCGGATGCTGCTCACCCAGCGCGCGTACACCGAGGGCGCGCGCTGCTTCGCCTACTGGCTCGCGCTGCAGGCCGACGTCGCCGAGGCCGACCCGGACGCCGACGAGCGCCGCGCCGCGCACGATCTGCTGTCGCTGCTCACGCCGGTGGTGAAGGCGTTCGTCACCGACAACGGGTTCCTCACCACCAATCTCGCGCTGCAGGTCTACGGCGGGCACGGCTACGTCCGCGAGTGGGGCATGGAGCAGTACGTGCGCGACGCGCGCATCAACATGATCTACGAGGGCACGAACACCATCCAGTCGCTCGACCTGCTGGGCCGCAAGGTACTGGGCGACAACGGCGCGAAGCTGCGTGCCTTCGGCGAGCTGATCCGCACGTTCGTCGAGGAGGAGGGCGTGCGCGACGAGATGGCCGAGTTCGTGAACCCGCTCGCCGATCTGGGCGAGAAGGTCACCAAGCTCACGATGGAGCTCGGCATGAAGGCGATGGGCAACGCCGACGAGGCGGGCGCCGCCGCGGTCGACTACCTGCGCGTGATCGGCCACCTGGTGATGTCCTACTTCTGGGCGCGGATGGCGCAGGTCGCGCTCGCCCGCGTGCAGGCCGACGGCGAGGCGGTCGACCCGTTCTACGTCGCCAAGCTCGCCACCGCACGGTTCTACTTCGCCAAGCTGCAGCCCGAGACCGCGGCGCTGATCCGCAGCGCGCGCACCGGCGCCGCGCCGCTGATGGCGCTGGATGCGGCCCTGTTCTGACCGACCGATCACCCCTCAGACAAGGAGACTCCCGATGCGCACCGCCCTCGTCCGCGCCGCCGCCGGCGCACTCGCCGCCGCCGCGCTCGCCCCCGCCGTCGCGCTCGCCCAGGGGCTCGAGTCGCCGGTCGGCCTATGGCAGAACATCGACGACGAAACGAAGAAGCCCAAGGCCCTGATCCGGATCACCGAGCAGGGCGGCGTGCTCACCGGCCGCATCGAGAGGATCCTCACCGACAAGCCCGACGCGGTCTGCGACGCGTGCACCGACGACCGCAAGGGCAAGCCGGTGCAGGGCATGACCATCCTCACCGGCCTGAAGAAGGACGGCGAGGCCTGGGGCGGCGGCGAGATCCTCGACCCGAACAACGGCAAGGTCTACCGGGTGAACCTGAAGCTGGCCGAGGGCGGGCGCCGCCTGGACGTGCGCGGCTTCATCGGCTTCGCCGCGTTCGGCCGCACGCAGACCTGGATCCGCCAGCCGTGATCCCGGGGCCGTCCCTTCACCGAATGGAGCCGTGATGAACCGATTCCTCGTGCGACGCGTCGCCGTGCTCGGCGCGGGCGTCATGGGTGCGCAGATCGCCGCGCACCTGGTCAACGCCCGGGTCGACGTGCTGCTGTACGACCTCCCCGCCGGCAGCGGCGACAAGAACGCGGTCGCCCGCAAGGCGATCGACGGCCTGAGGAAGCTGAACCCCGCGCCGCTCGGCCACGCCGACCTCGCCGGCTTCATCGTGCCGGCCAACTACGACGACGACCTCGCCGCACTCGCCGGCTGCGATCTGGTGATCGAGGCGATCGCCGAGCGGATGGACTGGAAGCACGACCTGTACCGCAAGGTGGCGCCGCACCTCGCGCCGCACGCGATCTTCGCCTCGAACACCTCGGGTCTGTCGATCGGTGCGCTGTCGGAGGGCTTCGAGGCGGACCTGAAGCGGCGCTTCTGCGGCGTGCACTTCTTCAACCCGCCGCGCTACATGCACCTGGTCGAGCTGATCGCGACGCCCGCGACCGATCCGCAGATCCTGGATGCGCTCGAGACCTTCCTCACCTCCACGCTCGGCAAGGGCGTCGTCCGTGCCCTGGACACGCCGAACTTCATCGGCAACCGGATCGGCATCTTCGGCATGCTGGCGACGATCGCCGAGAGCGCGAAGTTCGGCCTGTCCGTGGACGTGGTCGATGACCTGACCGGCGAGAAGATGGGCCGCGCGAAGTCGGGCACGTTCCGCACGGCGGACGTGGTCGGCCTCGACACGATGGGCCACGTGATCCGCACGATGCAGGAGACGCTGAAGGGCGACCCGTTCGAGCCGGTGTATGAGACACCGCCGGTGCTCGCCGCGCTGCTGCGCAAGGGCGCGCTCGGGCAGAAGACCGGCGCGGGCTTCTACCGCAAGGCCGGCCGCGACATCCTGCGCATCGACCCGGCGACCGCCGACTACGTGCCGGCCGGCGGCAAGGCCGACGAGACCGTCGCCCGCATCCTGAAGAAGAAGGATCCGGCCGAGCGGATCCGGCTGCTGCGCGAATCGAAGAACCCGCAGGCGCGGTTCGTGTGGTCGATCCTGCGCGACTCCTGGCAGTACGCGGCGATCAACCTCGAGCAGATCGCCGACAGCGCGCGCGACGTCGACTTCGCGATGCGCTGGGGCTTCGGCATGAAGGAGGGCCCGTTCGAGGCCTGGCAGGCTGCCGGCTGGACGCAGGTCGCGCAGTGGATCCAGGCCGACATCGACGCCGGCGAGGCGCTCGCGCCGGTGCCGCTGCCGGCGTGGGTGCGGTCCGGTCCGGTCGCCGAGCGCGGCGGCCCGCACCAGCCCGACGGATCGTGGTCGCCGGTGCGCGCCGCGTTCGTCGGCCGCTCGCAGCTGCCGGTCTACGGCCGCCAGGTGTTCCGCGCCTCCGTGCGCGGCGAGCAGGCGCCCGATCCGCACGCCGCAGGACTCACGGTCCACGAGGACGACTCGATCCGGCTGTGGACGCTGGAGGGTCGCGGGCTCGACGACGTGCTGATCGCGTCGATCCGGACCAAGGTGCACGCGATCGGGCCCGGCGTGATCGACGGGCTGCTCAAGGGGCTGGAGCGCGCCGAGCGCCAGCACCAGGGGCTGGTGGTGTGGTCGCCCGACGAGCCGTTCTCGTACGGCGCCGACCTGCAGGCGATGCTGCCGCTGTTCATGTCGGGCGGCGCGAAGGCGATCGAACCCGTGGAGAAGGCGCTGCAGGACGCGATGCTTCGGCTGCGCTACGCGCAGGTGCCCACGGTCGCGGCGGTCTCAGGCATGGCGCTGGGCGGCGGCTGCGAGCTCGCGCTGTACTGCGCGCGCCGGGTGGCTGCGCTGGAGAGCTACCTCGGGCTGGTCGAGGTGGGCGTGGGCCTGATTCCGGGCGGCGGCGGCCTGGCCTACGGCGCGCGGCGCGCGGCCGAGGAGAGCGAGGCCGCACCCGATGCGACCCTGATGGACTTCCTGAAGAAGTACTTCACGGCCGCGGCCACCGCGCAGGTGTCGCGCTCGGCGATCGAGGCGCGGCAGATGGGCTACCTGCTCGAGACCGACCGCATCGTGTTCAACGGCCACGAGCTGCTGTACGCGGCGGTGCGCGAGGCCCGCGCGATGCACGACGGCGGCTGGCGGCCGCCGCGGCGCCCGGCGTTCCGCGTGATGGGCCGCGACGGCGTCGCGACCATCCTCGCGCAGCTGGTGAACCTGCGCGACGGCGGCTTCATCAGCGCGCACGACTTCCACCTCGGGCGCACGATCGCCGAGGTGATGTGCGGCGGCGACGTCGACCCGGACTCTCAGGTCGACGAGGCCTACCTGATGACGCTGGAGCGGCGCGCGTTCATGTCGCTGCTGACCCATCCGAAGACCCAGGAGCGGATCATGGGGATGATGCAGACCGGCAAGCCGGTTCGGAACTGAAGGGGGCGACGTCATGAGCAAGCAAGTCCAGGACGCCTACGTCGTCGCCGCGCGGCGCACCCCGATCGGCAAGGCCCCCAAGGGGGCGCTGCGCCACGTGCGGCCCGACGATCTGCTGGTGCACGCGATCCGGGCCGCGCTCGCGCAGGTGCCCGCGCTCGATCCGAAGACGATCGAGGACGCGATCGTCGGCTGCGCGATCCCCGAGGCCGAGCAGGGCCTGAACGTCGCGCGGATCGGCGCGCTGCTCGCCGGCCTGCCCGAGACCGTGGGCGGGGTCACCGTCAACCGGTTCTGCGCGTCGGGCCTCACTGCGCTCGCGATGGCCGCCGACCGGATTCGCGTCGGCGAGTCCGACGTGATGATCGCCGCCGGCGTCGAGTCGATGAGCCGGGTGCCGATGATGGGCAACACGCCGTCGATGAATCCGCGCGTGTTCGCCGCCGACCAGAACGTGGGCATCGCCTACGGGATGGGGATGACCGCCGAGAAGGTCGCCGCGCAGTGGAAGGTGTCGCGGGAGGACCAGGACGCGTTCGCGCTCGAGTCGCACCGACGGGCGCTGGCCGCGCAGCAGGCCGGCGGGTTCGGCGAGGAGATCTGTCCGATCGAGGTGGTCGAGCGCACGCCGAACCTGGCCACCGGCGCGGTCGACCCGACCGCACGCACGCTCGCGCTGGACGAGGGGCCGCGGCCGGACACCTCGCTCGAGGGATTGGCGAAGCTGCGCGCGGTGTTCGCGGCCAAGGGCAGCGTCACCGCGGGCAACGCGTCGCAGACCTCCGACGGAGCCGGCGCGCTGATCGTGGTGTCCGATCGCATCCTCCGGCGCTTCGACCTGGTGCCGCTCGCCCGCTTCGTGTCGTTCGCGGTGCGCGGCGTGCCGCCGCAGATCATGGGCATCGGGCCCAAGGAGGCGATCCCCGCGGCGCTCGGGCTCGCCGGGCTGAAGCAGGACGATCTGGACTGGATCGAGCTGAACGAGGCGTTCGCGGCGCAGGCGCTCGCGGTGGTGCGCGACCTCGGGCTGGACCCCGCGAAGGTCAATCCGATGGGCGGGGCGATCGCGCTCGGCCATCCGCTCGGGGCGACCGGCGCGATCCGCGCGGCGACCGTCGTGCACGGGCTGCGCCGTCGTCGGCAGCGCTACGGCATGGTGACGATGTGCGTGGGCACCGGCATGGGGGCGGCCGGCATCCTCGAGCGTGTATGAGCGGGCCGCCGTGCGTCACCGCCTTGCGCGCGGCCGCGCGCCGCGCGCGTCCGGTGTCGGCGCTCGGCGGCGCCGGCACGATCCCCGGGAGGCGATGACCGATGGGCATCGAGGTCACGACCGACGGCGCGGTGACCACGTTCGCGTCCGCGCGGGTCGACCGCAAGAACGCGATCACCGCGGCGACGTGCGCGCGGCTCGCCGACGGGCTCGTCGAGGCGGTGCGCGTGCACAAGGCCGGGGAGGGCGAGGTCTTCGGCCGCATGCCGCGCGCCCCCGAGGCGCGCGAGGCGTTCACCGCGTTCCTCGAGAAGCGCCGGCCCGATTTTTCGCGGTTCACGTGACCGGCTGCGGACTGCTCGCCGCGTTCGGGCGCCGGCGATGAACCCGCACCTGGGCCGCGCCGCCGCGCTGCCGCTCGCCCCGCTGCTGCTGTGGCAGGGGCGTCGGGTGCGGCGCGAGGCGATGCGGCTGCCCGAGGCCGACGGCGTGCGCGACGGGCTCGCCGGCGCGGACCGGCACGGCCGCCCGCTGCGGCTGCTGATCCTCGGCGACTCGTCGGCCGCCGGCGTCGGCGCCGCCACGCAGGACGAGGCGCTCGCGGGCCGGCTGCTCGCCGAGCTCGACGCGACCGTTCGCCGCCCGGTGCGCTGGAAGCTGATTGCGCGATCGGGCGCGACCACGGCCGAGGCGCTCGCGCTGCTCGAGGCCGAGCCGGCCGAGACCTTCGACGTTGCGGTGGTCGCGCTGGGCGTCAACGACGTGACCTCGCTGCGGTCCGCACGGCGCTGGCTCGCGGACGTCGCCCGCACCTGCGGCGTGCTGCACGGGCGCCACCGCGTGCGCCGCGTGCTGTGGTCCGGTCTGCCGCCGATGCACCGCTTCCCGGCGCTGCCGCAGCCGCTGCGCGGCGTGATCGGGCTGCACGCCCGCGGCCTGGACGCCGCCCTCGCGAGGTGGTGCGCGCGGCGCGGCGCGCTCGCGCGGCCGCGCACCAGCCACGTGCCGCTGCCCGCGATGAGCGAGGCCTCGCTCATCGCGCACGACGGGTTCCACCCCGGGCCGCGGGCCTACGCGCTGTGGGCCCGCGCGCTGGTGCCCCACCTGCTGCGCCGCGGCCCCTGAGGGCCGCTGCCGGATCCGGCGGGTCGCGGCTGGCCGCTGCCCGCGAATCGTGCGAGCATCCGGCGATGGAGACTCCGTTCGTGCTCGAGAGCCGTGACGGCGCGGTCGTCACGCTGACGCTCAACGACCCCGATCGCCGCAACGCGCTGACCGGTCCGGCTCAGTGGGACGCGATCGTCGCCGCCTGCGATCGCGTCAGGCGCGACGCCTCGGTGAGCTGCGTGATCCTCACCGGCGCGGGCAGTGCGTTCTGCGCCGGCGGCAACGTCAAGGACATGAAGGACAAGGCGGGTATCGCCGCGGGCTCGCCGTACGCGATCCGCGAGGGCTACCGGGCCGGCATCCAGCGCATCCCGCTCGCGTTGTGGGAGCTCGACGTACCGACGATCGCCGCGGTCAACGGCCCAGCGATCGGCGCGGGCTGCGACCTCGCCTGCATGTGCGACATCCGCATCGCCGGCGAACGTGCGAAGTTCGCCGAGAGCTTCGTGAAGCTCGGCATCATCCCGGGCGACGGCGGCGCGTGGCTGCTGCCGCGCGCGGTTGGCCTGTCGAAGGCCGCCGAGATGGCGTTCACCGGCGACACGATCGACGCCCAGGAGGCGCTCGCCTGTGGCCTCGTCTCCAAGGTGGTGCCCGGCGATCGGCTGATGGACGCGGCGCGGGCGCTCGCCGGCCGGATCGCGGCCAATCCCGGTCCGTCGCTGCGCATGGCCAAGCGGCTGATGCGCGAGGGCCAGCACCTGCGGCTGGATTCGCTGCTCGAGCTGTCGGCCGCGTTCCAGGCGCTCGCGCACCACACGCCCGAGCACGAGCAGGCGCTCGACGCATTCCTCGCGTCGATGCGCAAGGGCTGAGCGGCCGCCCGCCCACCCCGCCCCGACCCGGGCGGCCCGCCCGAGCGGAGCGCGCGCCAGACCCGACCGCCGACCCGGGCACGTCCCCGCGATCCGTTCGCGTCAGCCGCCCGAGCCGCTCGGATCCCCCTCGCGCCGGGACGCGCCTCGCCCGTCGACTGCGGCGAGCACGCGCTGCACCAGCGGGTGCTGACGGCTGCGCCGCGAGCGGATCGCGTGGATCTCCTCGTGGACGTCCTCGCTGCGGCCGAGCAGCCTCAGGCCGCGGACCATGCCGACGTCGTCGGCGCCGAACCGGCTGGTCGGGAACACGCCCATGCCGCGCGACGCGAACACCGACAGCAGCGCGCTGTCCTCGAACTCCCCCACCACCCTCGGCACGAGCCGAAGCGTCTCGAACCATCGGTCGAGTGCCGCGCGCAGCGGCGAGTGCCCGGTGGGCAGCAGCACCGGCAGGTCCGACAGGCTGCGCGGGAACGCGGCCGATTCGGCACGCCGCACCAGCGACGCCGGACCGTACCAGTCCACCGGCGACGAGACCAGCCGCTCGCCGGTCAGCCGCAGGTTCGGATTCGGCGGCGCGTCCTGGCCGGCGAGCACCAGGTCGAGGTGGTGGAGCGCCAGCTCGCCGAGCAGCTGGTCGAACTCGCCTTCGTGGCACACCAGGTGCAGGTTCGGCGTGTCCAGCACCGGGCCCAGCAGCGCGTGCGCGGCCAGCTTGGAGATGCCGTCGGACAGGCCGACCGCCAGCCGCTGTCCGCCGCCCGTGCCCGCGGCGCGCACCTCGGCGGGCAGCGACTGGCCGAGCTGGAAGATCTCCTCGGCCCGCGCGAACGCAACGCGACCGGCGTCGGTCAGCACGGTGCGTCGACCGACCGGCCGCAGCAGCTGGTGGCCGAGCGAGCGTTCGAGCTCGCGCACCTGCACGCTCACCGTCTGGATCGCCACGTCCAGCCGTTCGGCGGCCCGCGCGAACCCCCCTTCCTTCGCAACCGTCCAGAAGTAGTGCAGGTGCCGGTAGTTGAGCGTGCTCATCGTGGGCCGATTTATTCACTAAAAAGCGAAGTATCCGTCAATTTGGCGATGCTTCATCGAAGTTGCCGGTCGCGCGAAGATGACGAGGCCGCGAGGGTCCGCGGCACCGTCGCGAATGGTTCGCGGCGCATCCAACCGATCTCGACGGAGCACGCCATGCACGTTTCCACCAAGGGTCGCGTCGCGCTGGCCGCAATGCTGGATCTCGCGCTCCGGCAGTCCTGCGGTCCGGTGCCGCTGGCCGCGATCAGCCGCCGCACCGGCGTGTCGCTGTCCTACCTCGAACAGCTGTTCAGCCGGCTGCTGCGCCACGAGCTGGTCGCGAGCACCCGGGGCCCGGGCGGCGGCTACCTGCCGGGCCGTCCGCTGCGAGACATCACGGTCGCGGACGTGGTGGTCGCGGTCGACGGCGCCTACCGCTCGGCGGTGACCGACGAGACCGCCGGCGAGTCGTCCGCACATCCCGGTACGCTCGAGCTGTGGTCCGACCTGTACCGGTCGATGATCGACTACCTGGACGCGGTCACGCTGCAGGATCTGGTCGACCGGCAGCGCGACGCCTCGCCCCCGCCGGCGGCAGCGACCCCGGCCGTGGTCCGGACCGAGGCCGAGCCCGCGCGCCTCTGGGCGATCGCAGGCTGACTCGAGCCGAGCGCCGGTCGCGGCCTCGGGCTGCGGCCCGCGGGCGCGCCGGCGCGGGTCGGCGTCGACGGGGTGGCGCGGTGGCCGAGACGAGGTTCGACGCCGCGTTCAGCGGGGTGCGAACGGGTTCGAGAACCGCGGGTCGGACAGGAACGGCGCGTCGGTCAGCGCGCGCAGGAACGCGAGCAGGTCGGCCTGCTCGGACGCGGTCAGGTCCAGCGGCCTGACCAGCGGGCTCTTGAAGGGGTTGGTCCGGCCGTCGCCCGCGTTCGGGCCGAACTGCAGGTCGCGGCCGCCGGCCACGTACACCGCGATCACCTCGGCCAGGGTCGAGATCGATCCGTCGTGCATGTACGGTCCGGTCACCTCGACGTTGCGCAGGCTCGGCGTGCGCATCCGGCCCATGTCCGAGGGCAGGCCGGTGCGCTCGAACAGCCCCCGGTTCGGCGCGGGGTAGCCGCCGGTGCCGCCCAGGTTGTACAGCCCGACGTTGTGGAAGGCCGTGCCCACCGGTGCGCCCAGGAAGGTCGTCGGCTCGGCGAACGTGGGTCCGCCGTGGCAGGACGCGCAGCCGGTGCGGTCGGAGAAGAACAGGTCGCGGCCGCGCAGTTCGGCCGCCTCGAGCGACAGCTCGCCGCGCTGCGCGCGGTCCCAGCGGCTGTCGCCCGACACCAGCGCGCGCTGGAAGCTCGCGATCGCGCGGATCAGGTTGTCCCAGCTCAACGCATCGGGCACGTTCGGGAACGCACGAGCGAACAGCTCTGGATACGGTGCCGCGGTCGCGAAGCGCGCCAGCACCTCGTCGCGGTTCGCCGGGGTCACGCCCATCTCCACCGGCTGGGTCGCGAACAGCGGGCCGTGCATCTGCTGCTCGAGCGTGAGCGTCGTGGGGTCGCCCCAGGTGAGCGACCCGAACCACGCGACGTTGGCGAGCGGCGGCGAATTGCGCGGCAGCGTCTGCCCGGTCGAGCCGAACGGCGTGCGGCGCGCCTGGCCGAAGCCGAGCGTGGGCTGGTGGCAGCTCGCGCACGACGTCGTGCGGTTGCCCGACAGGCGGTCGTCGAAGAACAGGTGACGGCCGAGCTCGACCTTGTCGACCGACATCGGATTGTCGGCCGGTACGTGCGGGGCGGGGAACCCGGCCGGCAGGGGCGACGGCCAGCCCGGCAGCGTCAGCGACGGCGACGGCGGGCCGGGCAGCTTCGGCGCGAGCGGGTCCGTCGGCGGGGCGGCTGGCGGGGTGGTCGGCGGAGTGGTCGGCGGGGCCGGGGCGGGCGACGGCGAGGGGGCCGGGGGCGAGACCGACGCGGGCGGCGCCTCGCCTGATCCGCCGCCACATCCCGCGAGCGCGACCAGCGCGATGCCGAGCAGCCATGCGGCGGCATGGCGTCGGGCGGTCGGTCCGGGCGGCGTCCGATCGGGCATGGGGTGCTCGCGCGTGGGCCCGCGCTGCGCAGGCCCCCTCGCAGGGTCGCGCCAGCCCACCCGCGGTGCGAGGCACTTCGTCACAGGCGAGCGTCGGGTCGCGTCCGGGCGCCGGGCGGCCCGGGCCGGGACAGCGGTCAGCTCAGGCCGGGGATTCGGGCGGCACCGCCCGCTTGCGACCCTCGCCGTCGATCGCCACGTAGGTGAGCGTCGCCTCGGTCACGCGCACCGCGATCGGCGCAGCGGGGTCGCGGTCGGCGATCACCTCGACGTGGACCGTGATCGACGTGCGGCCGACCGACTCGACCCGCGTGAAGAAGGTCAGCACGTCGCCGACCGACACCGGCTGGCGGAACTGGAACGCGTTCACCGCGACGGTCGCCACGCGGCCGCGTGCACGGCGCGCAGCGGCGATGCCGCCGGCGATGTCGACCTGCGCCATCACCCAGCCGCCGAACACGTCGCCGTTGCCGTTCACGTCGGCCGGCATCGGCACCACCCGCAGCGTGAGCGCGTGACCGGCAGGGGCGGCGGACGGGGACGACATCGCGACGGGGTTCGGGAACGGGAGTGCGGTACGCTGCGTCCGGACCGTCCCACGTTACCCGATGCCGCGGGCCGCGCCAAGCGCGCGCCGGCGGCCCGCCGAATGCGCCGAAGCCCCGCGTCGTCCGAACCCGCTCCGAACCTGCCGCGCCGCCGCACCGACTGGGAGGTGCTGCGCAGCCTGCTCCCGTACCTCTGGACCTACCGATGGCGCGTGCTGCTCGCGATCGGCTGCCTGCTCGCCGCCAAGGTCGCGACCGTGGGCGTGCCGGTGGTGCTCAAGCAGATCGTCGACACGCTCGCGCCGGCGGGGGGCGCGGCCGCACCGCTGCTGGCGATTCCGCTGGGTCTGCTGGTCGCCTACGGCGTGCTGCGGCTCGCCTCGACGCTGTTCACCGAGCTGCGCGAGTTCGTGTTCGCCAAGGTCACGCAGCGCGCGGTGCGAACGGTCGCGCTGCAGGTGTTCGGTCACCTGCACGCGCTGTCGCTGCGCTTCCACCTCGAGCGGCAGACCGGCGGCCTGACCCGCGACATCGAGCGCGGCACGCGCGGCATCTCCAGCCTGATGGGCTACACGCTCTACAGCATCCTGCCGACGCTGGTCGAGATCACGCTGGTCGTGGGCTACCTCGTGATCCACTACGACCCGTGGTTCGCAGCGATCGCCGGCGTCGCGCTCGCGCTGTACGTCGTCTACACGGTCGTGGTCACCGAGTGGCGGACCGAGTTCCGGCGCTCGATGAACGACCTGGACACCAAGGCGAACGTCCGTGCGATCGATTCGCTGCTCAACTACGAGACCGTCAAGTACTTCGGCAACGAGGCCTTCGAGGCGCGGCGCTACGACGAGAGCCTCAAGCGCTGGGAGGCAGCGGCGGTCCGCAGCCAGACCTCGCTGTCGGCGCTCAACGTGGGCCAGGCGGCGATCATCGCGGTTGCGGTCACGCTGATGGTCTGGCGGGCCACGCTCGGCGTGGTCGAGGGCCGGATGACGCTCGGCGACCTGGTGCTGGTCAACGCGTTCATGATCCAGCTGTACATGCCGCTGAACTTCCTCGGCGTGCTGTACCGTGAGATCAAGCAGAGTCTTGCCGACATGGAGCGGCTGTTCGGTCTGCTCGACGTGAACCGCGAGGTCGACGACGTGCCCGGCGCGCCCGAGCTGCGGCTCGACGGCGCGCCCGAGCTGCGCTTCGAACGCGTGTCATTCGCCTACGATCCGGCCCGGCCGATCCTGCACGAGCTCAGCTTCACGGTGCCCGCGGGCACGACCGCTGCGGTCGTCGGCGCGAGCGGTGCCGGCAAGTCGACGCTCGCGCGGCTGCTGTTCCGGTTCTACGACGTGACCGGCGGACGCATCACGCTGGACGGGCGCGACGTCCGCGAGGTCACGCAGACCAGCCTGCGACGCACGATCGGGATCGTGCCGCAGGACACGGTGCTGTTCAACGACTCGCTGCGCTACAACGTAGCCTATGGCCGGCCCGAGGCGACCGCGGCCGAGATCGAGGCGGCCGCGCGGTCCGCGCAGCTCGAGCGCTTCATCGCGACGCTGCCGGCCGGCTGGGATACGCCGGTCGGCGAGCGCGGGCTCAAGCTGTCCGGCGGCGAGAAGCAGCGGGTCGCGATCGCCCGGATGCTGCTCAAGAACCCGCCGGTGCTGGTGCTCGACGAGGCGACCTCGGCGCTCGACTCCCGCAACGAGGCCGCGATCCAGGAGGCGCTGCGCGCGGTGGCCGCGCATCGTACGACGCTGGTGATCGCGCACCGGCTGTCGACGATCGTCGACGCCGATCAGATCCTGGTGATGGACGCGGGCCGGATCGTCGAGCGCGGCCGGCACGAGGCGCTGCTCGCGCTCGGCGGACGCTATGCCGCGATGTGGGCGCTGCAGGCCGGCGAGGCCGAGCAGGACGGGATTCCGGGCGCCTCGCCGCAGCCCGCGGCGGCGCCCGGCTGACCGACGTCGGCGCGACGGTTCGGGGCCGTCCGGCCGTGCCGTCGGGTCGCGCGGCCTCTCGGCCGCGGTGCCCGTTGGGCCGTCGCGCCGCGGGGCCGCCGGCGCGGCCGTCGTGCCGCGGCGCCGCGTGCCCCGCGGCTGCCGCGCCGCGGGGCCAGGTTGCCGCGCCTTGGGGCCAGGTTGCCGCGCGGGCCTCAGGGCCGCAGCTGGACCACGAACCGCGGGCCGACCTCCCAGGCGAGCACCTCGGCGCCGGTCCGCAGTGCGTCGACCGTCGCGGGCCGGCCGTCGGCGAGCAGCACGTCGACCCGCGCTCGGGCGACCTCGAGGCCGGCGATCCGCAGCGTGGTCTCGTCGATCGACTCGACCGCGCCGACCCGATCCGGGGGGCGGTCGGGCACGGTCACCGGGGCCGCGGGCGTCGTGCCGATCGTCGGGCCCGACGGCGATCCGGCCGCCGGCGGAGTCGGCGTCGGACCGCTAGTCGGACCGGTCGTCGGACCGGTCGTCGGAGGCGCGGCCACCGCATCGCCGGTCGGCGCGCCGGCCGAGGCCGGCGGCAGTCCGGTGCCGCCGGTACCCGGTCCGCAGCCGGCGATCAGCGCGAAGATCAGCAGGATCGCCGCCGCGTGAAGTCTCACCTCAGGACGGGTCACGGTCGCGCTCCGCATAGCCGTACACGCCCAGCCGTACCCGGTGGTCGGCGGGCTCGTCGCCGCTGCGGTCGCGTTCGTACAGCGCCTGCAGCACCGGCATCAGCTCGCCCTGGACCGCGAGCCACGCGCGCCGCGTCGAGCGGGTGAAGCTCTCGGCGGACGCGGCGGTCAGCCCGTCGCTGAACATCGCCTGCTCCAGGAACCGCTCGCCGTCGCCCTCCAGGTTCGCGACCGCGGCGTCCAGGTGGTCGCCGACGTTGTCGGCGAGCAGCGCGAGCATGCCCGCGCGGTCGCCGCGCGGCACGTAGGCCTGCGCGATCAGCCGCACGCGGTCGCGTGCGTCGAGCTCGGCCAGGCCCAGGCGCAGCAGCTCCTCGAGCACCGCGCGCGGATGCACGTCGGTGGTGACCGACGCGGCGAGGGCGTCGAAGCTCGGCTGGTCCTCCCGCAGCGACGTGCGCGGCAGCACGCGCGGGCCGCCGCGTCGCGTCAGGTAGCGCGGATCGCTCAGCCAGCGGGCGAACACCTCGGCCCCCGGCGAGCGGACGGCGCGCGGCGCGCGGCGCTCGGCGATGCGCCGCAGGTCCTTGCGGTGCACGCCGGTGCGCACGCTGATCTGCGACATCGATGCGCGCGGGTCGGCACGCATCGCCGCCGCCGCGAGCGCGTGCTTGGCGAGTTCGGTGAGCGTCTGCAGCGTGAGCCCCTGGGCGAGCGCCAGGCGCGCGAGCGGCTCCAGCAGCCGCAGCAGCGGCGCGTGGCGCGGGTCGGCGTCGTTCGAAGCGGTCGCGGAGGTCATGGTTCGCGGCGGATGTCACGCCGAGCATACCGCGGGGCTTGACCGTCGTGCAAGATATGGGATTGAATCCCAGCTGTGATTAAATCCCAGGAGTTGAAGATGTCGATCACGACCCGCGAACCACGCGCCTTCGGTGCGCTGACCCTCGCCGCGTTGCTCATCGCGGGCTGCGGGGGCGGGGGCGGGGGCGAGGGCGCCCCGGGCTCGCCGAACGCCGGCGCGCCGGCGCCGTCCGCTCCAGAGGTCAAGGAGGCGCTGGTCGGCGTCGACTCGGCCGTACTGGTCGAGCACTTTCGCGAAAGGCTCGCCGCGACGCGTGCCGCAGCCGGCTCACCGTCCCCGGGCGGCTGGGCGTTCGTCTCGCCGGCGCTTGGCGCGACCGCGCTCGGCGCGTTGCCCGCCCCGGCGGCTGTCGCGATACCCGCCCCGGCCGCCGGCGCACCGGCCGCCGACGGCGGCGGCATGCGCGCCGGCGCGTCGTCGACGCTGCTGCAGGAGGCCGGGGTCGACGAGGAAGACGTGGTGCGCATCGATCGCGACCGGGTCTACGCGCTGACGCCGGGCGGCGCGAGCGCCGCGCAGCGCGTGGTCGTGCACCGCGCGTCGCTCGACGGAGGGTCGCTCGCGGCGGTCGGCGCGCTGGAGCTCGATCGCGCGCTCGCCTATCGCGGTCTGTACGCGGACGCGCCGCGCCTTCGGCTGGTCGCGGTCGGCACCGACGGTTCCGACGGATGGGGCGTGATGCCGATGCCCATGCCGATGCTCGCGTCGACGACCGCGTCGACGACCCCGACCAGCGCGACGGGGGCGACGGGGGCGACGGGGGCGACGGGGGCGATGCCGATCGTCGCGGCGTTGTCGCCCCCCGTCCAGCGCGCGGCGGACCCGCGCTCGGCGATCGCGCTGATCGACGTCGCCGATCCGCAGCGGCCGCGCGTGGCGACCGTGCTCGGGATCGGCGGCACGGTCACCGCGTCGCGACTCCACGAGGGCCGGCTGTGGCTGGTCGTGCGCAGCACTCCCCGGCTGGACGGCTTCGACTGGTCTTGGTCGCCGCCGAGCGCGCGGGCGAACGAGGCCGTCCTCGCGTCGCTGACGGCCGACCGGCTGCTGCCGACCTGGCGCGTCGACGGCGGGCCCGAGCGGCCGCTGCTGCGCGACGGCGCGTGCTACCTGCAGCCCGCCGCGCCGGGCGGCGTGCCGTCGGTGACCACGATCGTGTCGGTCGACCTCGCCGACCCGCTCGCCCCCCCGCTCGCGCGGTGCCTCGCCGCGCCGGTGGACACGGTCTACCTGACGCCGGGCGCGCTGTACCTGGCGACGCAGCGCTGGCCGACGGTCTGGCGCAACGACGCCCTGGCGCCGGGCGTCTCGGCGAACTCGGACATCGCGCGCGAACCGGTGACCGATCTGCACAAGTTCGCGCTGTCGCCGGGCGCGATCACCTACCGCGGCTCGGGCAGCGCACCGGGGCGGCTGAGCTGGGGCGAGGACACCGCGCGCTTCATGCTCTCCGCCTCGGGCAGCGATCTGCGGGTGCTCACGCAGCGCGATCCCGAGCCGGCGTCGGCCTCCGGGCCGGCGACCCTCACCGTGCTGCGCGACGGCGGCGACGGCGCGTTGCGGGCGATCGCCACGCTGCCGAACGCCCGGCGGCCGGCGCCGATCGGCAAGCCCGGCGAGCGGGTGCACGGCGTGCGGTTCGTGGGTCAGCGCGGCTACGTGGTGACCTTCAGGCGCGTCGATCCGGTGTACGTGCTGGACCTCGCCGATCCGACCGACCCGAAGCTGCTCGGCGAGCTCGAGGTCCCCGGATTCTCCGACCGGCTGTACCCGCTCACCGATCGGCTGCTGCTCGGCGTGGGCCGCGACACCACCACCTGGCAGGGCAACGACCTGCAGACCGGGGTGCTGGTGAGCCTGATCGACGTCGGCGATCCGGCACGGCCGACCGAGCGCGCGCGGCAGGTGATCGGCCGGCGCGGCAGCACGTCGGCGGCGGATGCGTCGCCGCACGGCGCGATGATCCGCGCGGTCGACGGGCTGATTCGCGTCGCGCTCCCGGTCACCGTCCACGAGGCCGCGTCCGACGACCCGTCCGGCGCGCCGATCGCGGCACGCTGGGCCGGCTTCACGCGACTGGCCGCCTTCCGCTGGGAGGTCGACCCGGCGGCCCCGGCGCTGCGCGAGCGCGTGCCGGTGGCGGCAGCCGACGCCGCGGCCACCGGGGTCGGCGCGTGGCGCTGGCGCAGCGGCGATCCGCGCTTCGATCGCGCGGTGGACCTCGGCGACACCACCTGGCTCTGGTACGACGGGCGCTTCGTCGGCGCGCCGTGGCGCTGAGCGTCGCGGCCGGGCCGTGGCCGCGCACCGGACCGCCGGCGCGCCCGCTGCGCCGGGCGGGCGCGGCGCCGGGCGGGCGCGGCCAGCGCCGTCCGCGCCCGCTCAGCGATCGAGGATCTGACTCAGGAACTGCTTGCTGCGCTCGTTCTGCGGATTGCTGAAGAACGCCTCGGGCGTGTTCTGCTCGACGATCTCGCCGCGGTCCATGAAGATCACCCGGTCGGCCACCGCGCGCGCGAAGCCCATCTCGTGGGTGACGCACAGCATCGTCATGCCTTCGCGCGCGAGGTCGATCATCGTGTCGAGCACCTCCTTGACCATCTCCGGATCGAGCGCGGAGGTCGGCTCGTCGAACAGCATGATCGAGGGGTTCATGCACAGCGCGCGCGCGATCGCGACCCGCTGCTGCTGGCCGCCCGACAGCTGCCCGGGATACTTCGGCGCCTGTTCGCGGATCCGTACCCGCTCGAGCAGCCGCATCGCGGTGGCCTCGGCCTGCGCCTTGCTCTGCTTCTTCACCCAGATCGGCGCGAGCGTGCAGTTGTCGAGCACGGTCAGGTGTGGGAACAGGTTGAAGTGCTGGAACACCATGCCCACGTCCGAGCGGATCGTGTCGATGTTCTTCAGGTCGTCGGTGAGCGCCACGCCGTTGACCACGATGTCGCCCTGCTGATGCTGCTCCAGCCGGTTGATGCAGCGGATCAGCGTCGACTTGCCCGAACCCGACGGCCCGCAGACCACGATCCGCTCGCCGCGCGCGACGCTGAGGTCGATGCTCTTCAGCACGTGGAAGTCGCCGAACCACTTGTTCAGGCCGCGGATCTCGATCGCGGGTCGGCCGTCGGCGATGCTCGAAGCGGGCTGGGGGGTGCTCATGCGGTCGGTCCCTCGGGCGGGTCGCGTCAGCGGTGCGTGCCGCGGGCGAGATCCTTCTCCAGCCACTGGCTGTACTTGGACATCGCGTAGCAGAAGATCCAGTAGACGAGGATCGAGAACAGGAACGCCTCGATGAAGTACTTCTTCCACGAGAAGTCGGTCTCGACCGACTTCTTCACCGCGTAGGCGAAGTCGTACAGCCCGATGATCACCACCAGCGAGGTGTCCTTGAACAGCGAGATGAAGCTGTTGACGATCGGCGGGATCGAGATCTTCAGCGCCTGTGGCAGGATGATCAGGCCCATCATCTTCCAGTAGGGCAGGCCCAGCGCCTCGGCCGCCTCGTACTGGCCCTTGGGCACGGCCTGCAGCCCGCCGCGGACCGCCTCGGCGAGGTAGGCCGCCACGAACAGGATGATCGCCACCTGGGCGCGCAGCAGCTGCTCGATCCGCATGCCCTCGGGCAGCAGCAGCGCGAACATCACGCTCGCCATGAACAGCACGGTGATCAGCGGCACGCCGCGGACCACCTCGATGTAGACCACCGACAGCGAGCGGATGATCGGGAGGGAGCTGCGCCGGCCGAGCGCGAGCAGGATTCCCAGCGGGAACGCGAAGCCGATGCCGAAGATCGCCAGGATCAGCGTGACCGGCAGCCCGCCCCACTGCTCGGTGCGCACCGGGGCGAGCCCCAGGCCGCCGCCCATCAGCCAGAAGGTGACCGCCACGCCGGCGATCCAGATCGCCGCGAGCAAGGGCCGCCAGAACGCCTTGAATGCGGACACGACCAGCAGCCCGCACAGGACCACGATGGCCAGCGCCGGACGCCACTGCTGGTCGAACGGATAGACGCCGAACATCATGAAGCGGAACTTCTCCCACACCACCGCCCAGCACGCGCCCTCGCCGCGAACCGCGTCGCAGGCGGCGACCGGCTGGCGGCCCCAGACCGCGCTGAACAGCAGCCAGTCGAGCGCCTTGGGGACGATGTAGAGCAGGATCGCGAGCGTGAGCAGCGTGATGACCGTATCGCCCGGCGTCGAGAACAGGTGGGTCCGCGCCCAGCCGAGCGGCCCGCCGGCGCGCGGCGCGCGCGGGGCGCCGAGCGTCGCGACCGGCGGTGTCATCGAGCCGTTGGCCATGGCGGTGCCCTCGCTCAGCGCTCGACCAGCCGGACGCGGTCGTTGTACCAGTTCATGAACAGCGAGATCGCGAGGCTGATCGACAGGTACACCGCCATCAGGATCGCGATCGCCTCGATCGCCTGCCCGGTCTGGTTCATCGTGGTGTTGGTCACCGAGACCAGGTCGGGGTAGCCGATCGCCACCGCCAGCGACGAGTTCTTCGTGAGGTTCAGGTACTGGCTGGTCATCGGCGGGATGATGACCCGCAGCGCCTGCGGCAGCGTCACCAGCCGCAGCCGCTGCCCCGGGGTCAGCCCGAGCGCCATCCCGGCCTCGGTCTGGCCCTTGTCCACCGCCAGGATGCCGGCGCGGACGACCTCGGCGATGAATGCAGCGGTGTAGGTCGACAGGCCGAGCAGCAGCGCGGTGAATTCCGGCGACAGCACGTGGCCGCCCTGGAAGTCGAACCCCTCGAGCACCGGGATCTCGATCGCGGTCGGCGCGCCGGACACCAGCCAGCCGAGCACCGGCAGCCCGAGCACCAGCGCGGCGGACACCGTGCCCACCGGCAGCTGCCGGCCGGTCGCCATCTGCACGCGACGCGCGTACGCCCGCCAGACCCCCGCGAGCACCGCGCCGGCCACCAGTGCCCAGGCCGCGACCGTCCAGCCGACGTGCGGCGCCGGCCAGGCGAACCGGAACCCGCGCTGACTGATGAACAGCCACCCGCCGACCTCGATCGCCTCGCGCACCGAGGGCAGCAGCTCGGTGAAGACCCCGTACCAGACGAACAGCTGCAGCAGCAGCGGCACGTTGCGCATCACCTCGACGTAGGCCGAGGCGAGCGTGGCGAGCAGCCAGTTGGTCGACAGCCTCGCGATCCCGATCAGCGTGCCGATCACGGTCGCGATCGCGATGCCGGCGGCCGCGACGAACAGCGTGTTGACGATGCCGACCCACAGCGCTCGCGCATAGCTGTCGGACGGGTCGTAGGCGACGTGCCGCTCGGCGATCTCGAACCCGGCCTCCCGGCCGAGGAACCCGAACCCGCTCTGGATGTTGCGGGTCTCGAGGTTGTGCAGCGTGTTGCCGACCAGGTACCAGCCGACGCCCACGACGGCGGCGAGCAGCAGGACCTGGTACAGGATGTTGCGGGCGCGCTCGCTGCGGAACATCTGGCGGGCCTCCGGGGAAATCTAGCCGCCTTTCGGCGGATTCACGTTCGGCATCCAACAGCCCGGCGCAAGCATGCGCCAGTCATTCGAACGGCGAGCGGGGCGTTCGCCCCGCTCTGCTGTGCAGCCGGCCGTCCTGCGGCCGGCCTCTGCACAGGCCGTTCTCACCGGATCGGCGGCGCGTACATCAGGCCGTCGTCCTTCCACAGCGCGTTCAGACCGCGCTCCAGGCCCAGCGGCTTGATGTGGCGCTCGTACTGCTCGCCGTAGTTGCCCACGGCCTTGATCGCGCGGACCATCCAATCGTTGTCCATGCCCATGCCCTTGCCGATGTCGCCGGAGGTGCCGAGCAGACGCTGGACCGGCGGGTCCTTGCTCTCGGCCCGCATCTTGTCGACGTTGGCCTGGGTCACGCCGTACTCCTCGGCCTCGAGCAGCCCGAACAGCGTCCAGCGGACGATGTTGAAGAACTCCCAGTCGCCGCGGCGGATCATCGGCCCGAGCGGCTCCTTGGAGATTGCGTCCGGCAGGATCACGAAATCGTCCGGGTTCGGCGCCTTGCGCTTGGTGGCGGCCAGGCCCGAGATGTCGGTCGTGTAGGCGTCGCACCGGCCGGCGAAGAAGGCCTGCTCGAGCTGGTTCAGCTCGGCGATGACCACCGGCTTGAAGCCCATGTTGCGGCTGCGCGAGTAGTCGGTCAGGTTCAGCTCGGTGGTGGTGCCGGGCTGAACGCACACGGTCGCGCCCTTCAGCTGCGCGGCACGCTTGATGTTCGCCGACTTGCGGACCATGAAGCCCTGACCGTCGTAGAACAGCACGCCGCCGAACACCGCACCCATCGCCTGCTCGCGCGACGCGGTCCAGGTGGTGTTGCGCGACAGGATGTCGACCTCGCCCGACTGCAGCGCGGTGAACCGCACCTGCGCGGTCGTCGGCACGTACTGGACCTTGTTGGCGTCGTTCAGGATCACGGCGGCGAGCGCGCGGCAGAAGTCGGCGTCCAGGCCCCGCCACACGCCCTGGGCGTCGGGTGCGGAGAAGCCGAGCAGGCCGGTGTTCACGCCGCAGCGCAGCACGCCTTTCTGCTTGATCGCATCCAGCGTCGGGCCGGCGGATGCCGACAGCGGCGCCATCGCCGGCACGGCGAACGCGGTCGCGATCGCGAGTCGTTTGAACCAGGAGCTCTGCATGGTGGTCATCATCCGGTGGGTGAAGGGGCAACCTGGCGGGCGCGCAACGTCGTCCGGCGGGGCGGCTCGTCCAGGTGGCGGCGCAGTCTACGCGCAATCGATTGGCGGTGACAACAAGATGGTCAACGGTCCAGGGGGCATTGCGCGACCCGTGCGGCCGGGCTCCGGAGGCGGTCCCCGGCACGCCGCCGACGGCGTCCCGCGGCGCCCCGCCCGGGCGTTCGCCGCCAGGGCGTCCGGCGCGCCGGCGCGGTGCGCCCACCCGGGGGTGCCCGCCCTGGACCGGTGCGTCGCGCGTGCCGGCCGCGCGCGGAACGCGGCCTGCGCCGGCGGCGAAGCGCTTGGTACCATCGTCCGATGACTTCACCCGACCCGTCACCCGGCGCCGCCGAGCGGCCCGCCGAAACCGCGGCCCCGCCGCGGCCCGCCGCGTCGCTGGTGCTGCTGCGCGACGGCCCCGGTGGCCTGCAGGTGCTGCTGCTCGAACGGCCGTCCGACGACGCGGTGCTCGCCGGAGCCCATGTCTTTCCGGGCGGCAAGCTCGACCGCGAGGATGGTGACGACGACCTGCTCGCCCGGATCGACGCGTCGCCCGAAGCACTGCACGCACGGCTGGGCGAACCGGAGCTCGCGCCGGACGAGGCCGCCGCGCTGTACGTCGCCGCGCTGCGCGAGGCGTTCGAGGAGACCGGCGTGCTGATCGCAACCGGCGTCGATCCGGCGCTCGCCGAACGCGCGGCGCGGCTGCGTCGCGACGCGGCCCTCGGCTTCGGCGAGCTGCTCGCCGAACTCGACCTGCAGCTGCAGGCGTCCGCGCTGTTCCCGTGGTCGCGGTGGATCACCCCGAAGGCGCCGGCGATGATGAAGCGACGCTTCGACACCCGGTTCTTCGCGGCGCGGCTGCCCGAGGGCCAGACGCCGCGGCCCGATCCCCGCGAGACGGTGGGTGCGGTGTGGCTGACCCCGCGCCAGGCGCTCGAGCGCTACGAGGCGCGCGGCATCGAGCTCGCCGCTCCGCAGATCATGACGATGGTGCACCTCGCGCGCTTCCCGAGCGTCGAGGCCGCGCTGGGCGAGGCCGCCACGCGCCCGCCGCCGGCGATCCGCCCCGAGTCGGTCCAGCACGACGGCGACCGGTGGGTCTGCTATCCGGGCGATCCGGCGCATCCGGTCCCCGATCGTGCGATGCCCGGTCCGACGCGGCTGCGGTTCGCCGCAGGACGGTTCTCCCCCGCCGCCGGCGAGGGCTGGTACGACTGACCCCCTGGAGAGTTCCGCATGGCCTCACCGCACCGCATCGCGGTCATCGCCGGCGACGGCATCGGCCGCGAAGTGATGCCCGAGGGGCTGCGGGTGGTCGACGCGGCCGCCCGGCGCTTCGGCATCCCGCTCGTCTTCGATCACTTCGATTTCGCGAGCTGCGACTGGTACGCGAAGCACGGCGCGATGATGCCCGCCGACTGGAAGGACCGCATCGGCGGGCACGACGCGATCTACTTCGGCGCGGTCGGCTGGCCGGCGACCGTGCCGGACCACGTGTCGCTGTGGGGGTCGCTGCTGCTGTTGCGCCGCGAGTTCGACCAGTACGTGAACCTGCGACCGGTCCGGCTGATGCCCGGCATTCCGTGCCCGCTCGCGGGCCGCGCCCCCGGCGACATCGACTTCTACGTGGTGCGCGAGAACACCGAGGGCGAGTACTCGTCGGTCGGCGGCCGGATGTTTCCGGGCACCGACCGCGAGGTGGTCATCCAGGAGTCGATCTTCACCCGGCACGGCACCGACCGGATCCTGCGCTACGCGTTCGAGCTCGCGCGCCGGCGGGGCCGGCAGCTGACCTCGGCGACCAAGTCCAACGGCATCTTCATCTCGATGCCGTACTGGGACGAGCGCGTCGAGGCGGTCGGCGCGCAGTACCCGGACGTCACGGTGCGCAAGTTCCACATCGACATCCTGACTGCGCACTTCGTGCGCAACCCGCACTGGTTCGACGTGGTGGTGGCGAGCAACCTGTTCGGCGACATCCTGTCCGACCTCGGGCCGGCGTGCACCGGCACGATCGCGATCGCGCCGAGCGCGAACATCAATCCGGAGCGTCGCTTCCCGTCGCTGTTCGAGCCGGTGCACGGCTCGGCGCCCGACATCTTCGGGCAGGGCATCGCCAATCCGATCGGCCAGATCTGGTCGGGCGCGATGATGCTCGACCACCTCGGCCACCGCGACGCGCACGACGCGATCCTGCGGGCGATCGAGGCGGTGACCGCCGCCGGTCCCCGGACGCCGGACATGGGCGGAACCGCACGCACCGGCGACGTCGGGCGCGCGGTGGCCGAGGCGATCGGCGGCTGAGCGCGGCGCGCTGACCGACCCCTCGGTGACCCTGCACACCGTCGCGGGCGGCCGCGTTGCGTTACAGTCTGGCGCCTGGAGTGCCGTCCCCGAACCACGAGTCCCCGCCCGGCACCGCGGGGCATCCCCGGAGACCCCATGAAGACGCTTCGATTCCTCTCGGGCCTGGCGCTGGCGCTGTCGGCCGCCGCGGTCTCGGCCCAGTCGTATCCGACCAAGTCGGTCACGATCGTCGTCCCCTTCGCTCCCGGCGGGCCCACCGACACGGTCGCGCGCGCGGTGGGTCAGGCGATGGAGAAGTCGCTCGGCACCACCGTGGTCGTCGAGAACAAGGCCGGCGCGGGCGGCACCCTCGGTGTGGCCGACGTCGCCCGCGCGCCGGCCGACGGCTACCGCGTGCTGGTCCACCACATCGGCATGGCGACCGCGCCCGCGCTGTACCGCAAGCTGCCGTTCGATCCGCTGAAGGACCTGGAGTACGTCGGGCTGATCAACGACGTGCCGATGACGCTGCTGGTGCGCACCACGCTGCCGGTGAACAGCGTGCGCGAGCTGATCGGACACGTGAAGGCGAACAAGGACAAGGTCACGCTCGCCAACGCCGGCCTCGGGGCGGCGTCCCACCTGTGCGGCCTGCTGTTCCAGCAGGCGATCCAGACCGACCTCACGACCGTGCCGTACAAGGGCACGGCGCCCGCGATCACCGACCTGATCGGCGGGCAGGTCGACATCCTGTGCGACCAGACCACGAACACCACCGAGCAGATCAGGGGTGGCCGCGTGAAGGCGCTCGCGCTGACCGCGCCCCGGCGGCTGGAGTCGCTGAAGGACGTGCCCACCGCGGCCGAGGCCGGCCTGCCCAACTTCGAGCTGAGCATCTGGCACGGCATGTACGCGCCCAAGGGCACGCCCAAGCCGGTTCTGGACAAGCTCGTCGCCGCGCTGCAGACCGCGCTCAAGGACCCGGGGCTGAACAAGCGCTTCGCGGACCTGGGTGCGGTGACCGTCGCCGCCGACCGGCAGACGCCCGAGGCGCTCGGCCGGCACCTGAAGGCCGAGATCGACAAGTGGGCCCCGATCATCAAGGCCGCCGGGGTCTACGCGGACTGACGGCTTGAACGATCCGCGCGCGCTGCTGCGCGCGAGCTTCGACGCGGCGGTGGCCGCGGCCGATCCGCTGCGGATCGTCGCCGGTCACCTGCCCCCTCCGCCGGCCGGGCGCACGCGGGTGGTCGGCGCCGGCAAGGCCGCGGCGGCGATGGCGCGGGCGGTCGAACGGGCGTGGCCCGCCGACGCGCCGCTCGACGGTCTGGTGGTCACCCGGTACGGGCACGGGCTGCCCACCGAGCGGGTGCGCGTGATCGAGGCGGGCCACCCGGTGCCGGACGCGGCCGGCGAGTCCGCGGCGGCCGAGATCCTGGCCCAGGCGGCCGCGCTCGGTCCGGACGACCTCCTGCTCGCGCTGGTGTCCGGCGGCGGCTCGAGCCTGCTGTCGTTGCCGGCTGGTGCGGTGACGATGGCCGACCTGAAGTCGGTCACGCGGGCGCTGCTCGGCAGCGGCGCGCCGATCCAGGAGATGAACGTCGTGCGCAAGCACCTGTCCGCGATCCAGGGCGGGCGGCTGGCGCGCGCGACCCGCGCCCGGGTGTGCGCACTCGTGATCTCGGACGTCGCGGGCGACGACCTGTCGGCGATCGCCTCCGGCCCGTGCTCGCCCGACCCGAGCACCTACGCCGACGCGATCGCGGTGCTCGCGCGCCGCGGGGTGGTCGCGCCGGCGAGCGTCGCCGACCACCTGGCGTGGGGTGCCGGCGGGCGGATCGACGAGACCCCCAAGCCCGGCGATCCGCTGTTCGGACGGGTCGAGCAGCGGCTGATCGCGACCGCCCACCACAGCCTGGAGGCGGGCGCGGCGGTGTTCGAGCGCGCCGGCGTGCGGCCGGTGATCCTCGGCGACACGGTCACCGGCGAGGCCCGCGAGGTCGCGCAGGTGATGGCCGCGCTGGTGCGGGAGGCCCGCGGCCACGGCGGGGCGTTCGCGCCGCCGGTCGCGCTGATCTCCGGCGGCGAGTGCACGGTGACGCTGCGCGGCAGCGGCCGCGGCGGCCGCTGCACCGAGTTCCTGCTCGGGCTGCTCGAGGCGCTCGGCGACGCCCCCGGCGTGGCCGCGATCGCAGCCGACACCGACGGCATCGACGGCGTGGAGTCGAACGCGGGCGCGCTGCTGATGCCCGACTCGCGCGAGCGCGCGCGAGCGCTCGGCGTCGACCCGCGCGCGCGCCTCGACGACAACGACGGCTACGGGTTCTTCGAGGCCCTGGGCGACCTGGTGGTCACCGGGCCGACCCGAACGAACGTCAACGACTTCCGCGCGATCCTGATCGCCTGAGCGCGCCGGCCCGATGCACCTGCTGGTCACGGTCACCGCCCACGGCTGGGGCCATCTGTCGCAGACCGTGCCGATCGTCGCGGCGCTGCGGGCGCGTCTGCCGCGGCTGCGGGTCACGCTGCGCACCGGGCTGGACCCGGCGCTGGTCGGCGCACGCTTCGCGTCGGCGGGCGTGGCCGCGCCGGCGGTCGTGCGCGACGACACCGACTTCGGTTTCGTGATGCACGATGCGCTCGAGATCGACGACGAGCGCAGTCTGGCGCGCTATCGCGCGCTGCACGCCGACCGGGGCTGGCTGGAGCGCGAGCGCGACGCGCTGCGTGCGCTGCGCGTGGACGCGGTGCTCTCGAACGTCGGCTACCAGCCGATCCTCGCCGCGGCCACGCTCGGCCTGCCGGCGTTCGGTGCGAGCTCGCTGAACTGGGCCGATCTGCTCGCGCTGCGCTATCCGGACCGCCCCGGGGTCGCGCCGCTGGTCGCGCAGATGCGCGACGCGTACGCACGTGCCGACGCGCTGTACGCGCTGCAGCCCGGCCTGCCGTTCGACGCCTTCGCGCAGCGCGTGCCGATCGCGCCGATCGGCCGCCGTGGACACGCCGACCGCGGCCGGCTGCGCGCAGCGCTCGGGCTGCCGCCCGACGGACGGGTCATGCTGATCGCCTTCGGCGGGCTGCCGATGGCGCTCGACACCGAGCACTGGCGGCTGCCCGAGGGCTGGGCCGCGGTCGCGTTCACCGAACGGGTCGTGCAGACGCCGACCGTGGTCGACGGCCGCGTGCTGGGCGTGCCGTTCCTCGATCTGCTCGCCTCCTGCGACCTGCTGGTCGCCAAGCCCGGCTACGGCACCTTCGCCGAGGCCGGCTTCGCCGGGCGCGACACCGCGAGCGTGCCGCGCGACGGCTGGCCCGAGGCGCCCTGGCTCGAGGCCTGGCTCGCGCGGCACGCGCGCCTCGCGCGGATCGACCTGCCGGCGCTGCGGGCCGGCCGGTTCGAACCGGTGCTCGAGGCGATCGCCGCGCAGCCGGCCCGGCCGCCGGCCGACGGCGAGGGCGCCGCGCAGCTCGCCGACGACCTGCTCGCGCGGCTTGGCGCGGCCGACGCCCGTGCCGCGGCCGATGCGGCCGGGCCCGTGGGAGAATCCCGGTCCGCCGAATCTCCGACACCCCGATGGACACGCTGACGCTGACCCGTCCCGACGACTGGCACCTGCACCTGCGCGACGGCGACGCGCTGCGCGCGGTGGTCGCCGCCAGCGCGCGTCAGTTCGCCCGTGCGATCGTGATGCCGAACCTGCAGCCGCCGGTGACCACGGTCGCGGCGGCGCGCGCCTACCGCGATCGCATCGTCGCGGCGCTGGCCGAGGTTGCGCCGGACGATCCCGCCTGCGCGGGCTTCGAACCGCTGATGACGCTGTACCTGACCGACCGCACCGACCCGGACGAGATCCGTCGCGCGCGGGACTCGGGCGTCGTGCAGGCGGTCAAGCTGTACCCGGCGGGCGCGACCACGAACTCGGACGCCGGCGTCACGTCGATGGCCGCGCTGACCGGGGTGCTCGAGGCGATGCAGGCGGTCGACCTGCCGCTGCTGATCCACGGCGAGGTGGTCGATCCGCACGTGGACGCGTTCGACCGCGAGCGGGTGTTCATCGACCGCGTGCTCGCGCCGATGCGCCGCGACTTCCCGGCGCTGCGGGTGGTGTTCGAGCACATCACGACCCGCGAGGCCGTCGAGTACGTGCGCCAGGCGCCGGGCCCGATCGGTGCGACCATCACCGCGCACCACCTGCTGTACGAGCGCAACGCGCTGTTCCGCGGCGGACTGCGCCCGCACTGGTACTGCCTGCCGGTGCTCAAGCGCGAGGTTCACCGGCTCGCGCTGCTCGATGCCGCCACCAGCGGCGAGCGCCGGTTCTTCCTGGGTACCGACAGCGCACCGCACGCGCGCCACCTGAAGGAGTACGCGTGCGGCTGCGCCGGGTGCTACACCGCGCCGCACGCGCTCGAGCTGTACGCGACCGCGTTCGAGCAGGCCGGGGCGCTGCATCGTCTGGAGGGGTTCGCGAGCCACCACGGTCCGGACTTCTACCGGTTGCCGCGCAACGCGGCGCGGGTGACGCTGCGCCGCGAGCCGTGGACCGTCCCCGAGATGCTGCCGTTCGGCGACCGCGAGATCGTGCCGCTCGCGGGCGGCGAGACGCTCGGCTGGCGGCTGGCGCACTGACCGCGCCGGCGCGGTGACCGCCCCGATCCGCCCGCAGCGAGCGACGGCCGGGAACCGCACCGAGCCGTCCCGGGCCGGCGCCGCGATGCCGACGTCTGCCTGGCTGCGCCCGATCGCCGGGCGCCTCGCCGAACTCGCGCCGCTGCCGTTCGCCGCGCGTCTCGCGCGGCTGAATGCCTGGGCGCAGGACGAGGGCCTGCGCAGCGGCTGCGGCCGTCCGCTGCGGTTCGTGCCCGCCGCGCCGGGCGGCGGCGGCCGCGGCGCCTACGAGCGGCGGGTGCACGACGACGGCGAGGTGCCGACGCGCGATGCGCCGCCCGGCGAACGGCACGATCTGTACAACGCGCTGATGTGGCTCGCGTGGCCGCGCGCCAAGGCACGGCTGAACGCGCTGCACGTCGCTGCGGCGTCGGTGCGCGACGCGGCTCCGGGAACGGTCGCGTCGCCGCGCGGCCGCCTCGCCGACGCGCTCACGCTGCTCGACGAGAACGGCGTGCTGTGGCTGTCGACCGACCGTTCGCTGGCGTCGGCGCTGCGGGCGTTCGACTGGCCAGCGCTGTTCGTGCGACGGCGCGCGCAGGTGCGCGACCGCGTCGGGCTGCGTGTGCTCGGGCACGGGCTGCTCGGGCGGCTCGATGCGCCGTACAAGGCGATCACCGCGCATGCGCTGCCGCTGCCGCTGCCGGCCGACGCCTGCGACGCGCAGGTCGACGCCGCGCTCGCCGAACGGCTCGGCGAGGCGCCGTTCGACCCCGCCGCGCTCGCGCCGCTGCCGGTGCTCGGGTTCCCCGGCTGGTGCGACGCCAACGCCGACCCGGCGTTCTATGATGACCCGGCGGTGTTCCGTTCCGGACGGCGCCGCGCGGCGGGCGACTCGCGCTCATGCTGAAGTCGGGCAGCTCCGGCGCCGGCGACGTCTTCGACGAGGCCCTCGCCGCGGTCCGCTCGGCCGTCGGCGCGCCGCGTTCCACACTACGGGAGACACCATGCGGATCCTCGTCACCGGCGGTGCCGGCTTCCTCGGCCAGCAGCTGATCGCCCGTCTGCTCGCGCAGGGCGCCGTGCGCCTGGACGACGCGGGCGGCGCCCGCGAGCACCCGATCGACACGATCACCTGTTTCGACGTGACCGAAGGCGCGCTGCGCGATCCGCGCGTGCGCAACCTCGCCGGCGACCTCGCCGACCCGGCGGTCGTGCGTGCGCTGGTCGACCGCGACACCGCGGTGGTCGTGCACCTCGCCGCGGTGGTGAGCGGCACCGCCGAGGCGGACTTCGACCTGGGCATGCGCGTGAACCTGGACGGCACCCGGCACCTGCTCGATGCCTGCCGCGCGGCCGGGCACGCGCCACGGCTGCTGTTCTCGAGCTCGATCGCGGTGTTCGGCGGCACGCTGCCGCCGGTGGTGGACGACGCGACCACCCCCACGCCGCAGGGCTCGTACGGCACGCAGAAGCTGATCGGCGAACTGCTGGTGCAGGACTGCACGCGCAAGGGCTTCGTCGACGGCCGTGCGGTGCGCGTGCCCACCGTGGTCGTGCGACCGGGGCGTCCCAACGGCGCGGCCTCCGGCTTCGCCTCCGGCATCGTGCGCGAGCCGCTCGCCGGGCAGCAGGCGTTGCTGCCGGTGCCGCTCGAGACCGAGATGTGGGTCGCATCGCCCCGGGCGGTCGTCGGCATGCTGGTGCACGCACTCGCGCTGTCGCCGCAGGCCTGGGGCTGGCACCGCAGCCTCAACCTGCCGGGGCTGACCGTGTCGATGCGCGAGGAGATCGCCGCGCTGCGAGCGGTCGCCGGCGATGCGGTGGCGGCCCGGATCGTCCCGCGACCCGATCCGGCGGTCGAGCGGCTGGTGCGCAGCTGGGCCGCACGCTTCGACACCGCCCGCGCGCGGGCGCTCGATTTCCACGCCGACGCCAACGTCGAGTCGATCGTCCGGGCGTACGTGGAGGACAATCCGGCGGCGATCGTCGCACGCGGCTGACCCGCTCGCGTGCGCCGACCCCCAGATCCCGTCGAGGAGGAGACCCCATGCCCGCGTTCCCGATCCTGCGCCCGGTCGCGCTCGCCGCGGCCGCGCTCGCCGCCGTGCTCGCAACGCCTGCGCTCGCGCAGGAGGCCTGGCCGTCGCGGTCGATCACGATCATCGTGCCGTTCGGACCCGGCAGCGGCGGGGACAACGGCGCACGCCTGTTCGCCAAGCACCTGTCCGAGGCCACCGGCCAGACGGTGACCGTCGAGAACCGCCCCGGCGCCAACGGCGCGATCGGGATGCAGCAGGCGGCGCGCGCCCGGCCCGACGGCTACACGCTGGTGATCGGCAGCGCCACCACCAACGCGACCAACTTCGCGTTCCACGGGGCCACGCTGCCGTACACGCCCGCGAGCTTCGATGCGGTGGCCGGGATCGGCTTCAGCCCGGTGTCGCTGTTCGTCGGGCCGGCGCTCGCCGCCCGCTCGGTCGCCGACCTGGCCGCCGCCGCCCGCCGCGATCCGGGCAAGGTGACCTGCGGCAGCGGCAATGCGGTGACGCAGGTCGCCTGCGAGGTGTTGCGCCGTGCGCTCGGCGTCGACATCGTCAACGTGCCCTACAAGTCGAACCCCAACTCGCTGAACGACCTGGCCGGTGGCCAGATCTCGGTCGCGTTCGCCGACGCGTCGGTCTCGCAGCCCTACCTGGCGCGCGACGCGATCCGCACGATCGCGGTCGCCTCGCGCGAGCGTATGTCCACGCAGCCGAACGTCCCCACGCTCGCGGAGCAGGGCGTGGCCGGCATGGAGATCACCGCGTGGACCGCGCTGCTGGTGCCCGCCGGCACGCCGATGCCGATCCAGGAGCGGCTGAACGCGCTGGTGCGACGCTCGAACGATCATCCGGAGTCGGTCTCGATACGCGAGAAGACCGGGTCCTCGGTGTTCACGCTGGACGTCGCCGGGACGCGGCGCTTCGTCGCCGAGGAGCTCGCGCGCTGGGCGCGCTACGTGAAGGAGACCGGCGTCAAGGCCGAGTGACGCGCGCGCCGCGCGCGGGGGCGCGCACGGGTTCGGGCGCGGCGTACTTGGTCGGGGGCACGACCACCCGCCAGGTCTGCATCGAATCCGCCTGGCCCACGACCCGGACCACGACCGTCAGTTCGGGCGCGTCGACCGGCTCGGCCGAGTGCAGCACCACCAGGTTGCGTCGGGCAGGCTTGGCGATCAGGAAGGCGTCGGCGCGCGGCGCCTCGTAGCCGGGCGGGGCGGCGACCGACACCACCTCGAAGCGCGTCGCCGACACCCGCTCGCCGGGCGCCGATCCGTACGGCTGCACGAGCTTGAGCCGCTGGCCGCGCTGCGACTGGACGCTCGGGTCGCCGAACAGCAGCTCGGCGCCGGCGGTTGCCGGCAGTCCGGCGCACGCCAGCAGCGCGAGCGGCAGCAGGCGGGTGCGGAGGGCGGGTCGGATCAAGGCGCAGTCCCAGGGGTCCGGCGTTCAGGCCACGCGCGGTGTCGGCTCCCCGCATCTTAGGCCCGCCTGGATCGGTACCGCCAGGGCGGCCCAAACGCCGGCCGCCGGCGACCCGCCGAACGGATACACTGGTCGCCGGAGCGGGTCGGATGGTCGCCGCGGCAGCGATGCCGCGGAGGAAGGTCCGGACTCCGGAGGGCAGGGTGCTGGCTAACGGCCAG
>Ga0169931_10001828_pt1 | contig 35180 bp, 26 predicted proteins | sample Kivu_15m_20L_FD_129675 | JGI IMG/M metagenome (GOLD analysis project Ga0169931, IMG submission 129675) | Freshwater microbial communities from Lake Kivu, Western Province, Rwanda to study Microbial Dark Matter (Phase II) - Kivu_15m_20L... | ecosystem: Environmental > Aquatic > Freshwater > Lake...
CGCAGCGTCTCCAAATACGCCACGCACGCCTTGTCGTCGGGGAAGAACTCGCCGAACTCGAACAGCGTGCGCGGATAGTCAACGCCAGCTCGGGGCTGGGCAGGCGGCGAATCGGCCACGACCACAACCTATAGCGGTTGGAGGAGGGAAGCGAATACCCCTTTGCGGCGAAGTCTTGAATCAACCCGCTAGAAGTGCGTCGTGCGGAACACGTCGCGCCCGAACAGGCAGATCGGACCGCAGCCCGAGCCCGGCACGCCGCCGTTGAAGTCATTCGGCACGAGCGTGTCGCCCTCGCTCATGAACACGGCGAAGCGGCCGTCGAGGCTCAAGGCGCCGTTGCCGCCGCTGCGCGCGTTGGTCTGCACGCCGGCGCTGCTCGCGCTGATCATGCGCGTGCACACCGCGCCCGACTCGTCGTAGATGTGGTCGCCGTCGGCGTCGCGGTCGTACAGGAAGCACTTGAGGAAGCCGCCCGTCGTCCCCGGCGTGAGGTTGAGGGCGTTGCTCGTGTACATGACGAAGCGGCCGTCGCCGGAGATCGCCGCGTAGCCGCTGCCGTTGTCGGCGTCGACGCCGTTGAGCCCGATGCTCACGCGCACGATGCCCCACGTGCGCAGGTCGCGCACGAAGATGTCGTACTTGCCGTTGGTGTCTTCGCCGGGCGGGAGCAGGTCATCGGCGATCGACTCGAAGGCGACGAAGCGGCCGTCTGCGGAGAACGAAGGCCGACGCGAGGCGCCGTTGCAGGTGACGCCCGGCTGCAGGTGGGCGGAGGTGACCAGCGAGAGCACGTTGGTGCGCCGGTTGCGCACGAACAGGTCGGGGACGGCGCTGTTGGTGTCGTTGAAGCCGAGGTTCGTTGCGGTGCTGCTGAACACGACGAGGCGTCCCGATGCGTCGAGCCGCACTTCGAGAGCGTCGCCGTCGGGTGCGACGTTGCCGATTCCCAGGCTCACCACCTCAAACGACGGGCGGCCCGCGAATTTGACCAGCGCCTGGGTCGTGCCCAGCGTCGAGGGAGCGGGCTGGCGCTGCGGCGCGAAGAGCGGCGCGACGTTCGTGGCGGCCGTGAGGAACGCCACCCAGCGGCCGTCCTGCGATGGGAATGGGGCGGAGCAGTCCTCGTCGAATTGACCCCCGCCGGGCAGCTCGTTCACGCGCCGCATCGAGAAGGGCAGCAGCGTCGCCTGGAAGATGTCGGCGCGCGCGTTGGTGTCACCGGGGACCAGGTTCGTCGCCGCGCTGGCGAAGACCACGCTCTTGCCATCGCCGGAGATGCTGGGGAAGTCGCAGGCGGAGTCCGCGATCGTGCCGGGCGTCATTCCAGGCGAGAGCAGGATGGGCTGCGCCCAGCTCAGCGAGCGTGCGTAGATCTGCGACGAGTTGCCTGGGTTGGGCGCGGTGGGCAGCACGCCGTCAGCGTCGCTCGACCAGGTGATCACACGCCCGTCGAAGCTCATCGTCGGGTGCGAGTTGTTCTTGCAGCCCGCGCAGGTCTGGGTCTGGGCGCCGGTCCAGTCCAGGCTGACCATTTCCACGTCGGTTGGGGCCGGCGGGTTGCAGGTGAGCGCGACCTGCTGGGCGGCCAGCGTGGCGCTGGCTGCGCAAAGCGCCGCTGCGACTCGGCCCGCGCGCACGGCGCGGCCCTTTTTTTCCAGGCCCAACCCCATGGCCTCAAGTCTAAGCCCGGGCTCGGTCGCCGGGGGCTGAAGCTCGCCAGGAATAGGAGCGAGCGGCGGGCGTCGATACGCTCATCGTGCCGCCCGTAGCCGCGTACTCGCCAGCCATGCAAGCCGCCCCGCAGGAGGACCTGAGCCTCGTCGCCGAGACCCTGGCTGGCAACCAGCTCTCGTTCCAGCTGCTGGTCGAGCGCTACCAGGCGCGGATGTTCGCCCTCGTGCGCCACTACACGCGCAACCCGGTCGAGGTCGAGGACATCGTCCAGGACACGTTCCTCAAGGCCTACACCCGCCTGCCGGGCTTTCAGCAGCAGTCCAGCTTCTACACCTGGCTGTGCCGGATCGCGATCAACACTTCGCTCGACTTCCTCAAGCGCTGCGGGCGCAACCCGGTGCGCGGCGCCGAGGACCCCGAGCTGGGCCTAGGTGGCGAGAGCGGCGAAGGCCAGCTCCGCACCAGCCCGACCCCGGCCCCCGACGCCCGCCTGGAGCGCGCCGAGATCGCCCGCATCACCCAACAGGTCCTGGAGGAACTGCCCGAGATCTTCCGCAGCGTGCTCGTGCTGCGCGAGTTCGAGGGTATGGCCTACCAGGACATCGCCGACGTGCTCGGAATTTCGATTGGCACGGTGGAGTCGCGCCTGTTCCGCGCCCGCGCCAAGTTCAAGGACAAGCTCCTCGCCCTCCACCCGGAGTTCGAGGAAGGATGGAGCTAGCGCTATGGAAATGACCTGCCCTGACGCCCGTGTGCTCGTGCCCGCCTACCTCGACGGTGAACTGTCCGAGGCCCGCTCCAGCCCGCTGCGCAAGCACCTGCTGGACTGCCATGCGTGCCGCACGGGCGCGCAGGACGGCAAGAACCTCAAGCGCTGGTTCAGCGCCGCCCGCGAGCAGGCGGACGCCGCCCCGCTCGCTGTCCCCAGCGGTTTCGCCGCCCGGGTCGCGCGGCGCGCGTTCGCCGGCGACCGGGGCCAACTCCAACTGGCGCCGCTCGCCGCACCTTCGACGGAACTTGTTGGTGCGTCGGAATCCACTCGGAAGGAAGGCAAGCTCCTGCGGTTCGTCCTCGCCGCCACGGCGGTCGCCGCCGCGGTGGCCCTGCTGCTCGCGCTCGCGGGCGGACTCAAGGGCCGCGAAGTGGGCAGCTCGATGTCCGCGGACGACCGCGCCTTGCCGCCCGCCAAGCAAGTCATCGAGGAGCTCGAGCGCCTCAACGCCCAGGGCGCCGGGGCGCAGCAGCAGACCGGCGGCCAACCGGTCGGTGGCCAGTAACGCGCCAGCCGCAAGGTGCCCGCGATGCTGAACAGCGTCCGAGTGTGGGTCTTGTTGCTGGCGCTGACGAGCTTCGCGGCCGGCATCGGCGCAGGCTTGTACCTCGGTCGCCCGACCGCGGTCCAACCCGCCAGCGCCGAGGCCTTCGAGTCGTACCGCAGCGCTTTCTCGCGCGAGTTCCAACTCGATCCGGAGCGCTCGCGCCTGTTCGGCGAGCTGCTGCGCAACTACCAGCGCGACCTCGACGCCGCGCGCGAACGCGTGCTGGCGGCCAGCCGTTCCGAGCTCGAGCCTGAACTCGCTGAGCTGGGGCAGCGCTACCGCCGCTGGATCCGCGACCACGTGCTTCCGCCGGAGCAGCGCGCCAGCTTCGACGCCCGCGTCCGCGATTGGGCGCCGATCCAGTAGGCTGCGCGCCCTTTTCCGTCTCTCGACCCGCTCACCGCCGACCGCTTCCCGAACCCACTCCCAAGCAGCATGGTCAAGACCTGCGGAATCCGCGTCGGCCCCAGACGCTTCGAGATCGTCGTGCTGGACGGCACGCCCAAGAAGCACCGCATCACCGCCTTTCGGACCGGTGAATTCCCGCCGGGAGGCGAGAATCCGATGGAGGACGCGGTCAAGGTGCTCGAGCAGGCCGTCAAGGAGCTCGACGTGCCGACGGATTCGGTCGGCGTGGCGATCGATTCGGGTCTCGCCGCTTACCGCACGCTCAAGCTGCCGGTCCTCGAGGACTCGAAGATCGAGGAGATCCTCAAGTTCGAGGTCGAGAGCCAGCTCCCGCAGTGGTCGATCGACGATGTGGTGGTCGACTTCCTCACGCTCGACAAGACCGAGAGCGAGTCGAACCTGCTCGTCACCGCGGTGCCCAAGGCGGCGCTGCAGCGCGAGGTCGATCTGTGCGCACGCGCCGGCGCGGAGCCGCAGGAGGCGGAGCTCGAGGCGACCGCCATGGTCAACGCCGCGGTCGCGGCGGACATCTGCCACGTCGACGACGCGCAGTTGCTCGTGCACATCGGCGAGGTTTCCACGGCCGTGGTCGTGATGGACGGCGGCAAGGTGCGCTCGATCCGCGCCATCCGCATCGGCGCGCTGGCGCACGACGCGGGCGCGGGTGCGGGCGCCGGCGGGGAAGCTGGCGCCGAGTCTGGCGGCGAAGGCGGCGAGCGTCCGGCGGCGCCGGTGCTTTCCCCCGAGGAGTTGCAGCGCCGGCTCGAATTGTCGGTCGCGCGCATCCGCCGCGAGCTCGGCCGCACGCTGTCGGCGGCGCGCTCCGCGAACCCGATCACGGCGATCTACGTCTGCGGTTGGGAGCTGCCGAACCTCGTCGGCCAGCAGATCCAGGACGTGCCGGTGTACGAACTCGACGTCTTCGAAGAGGACTCGGGTCAACCCGCCCAAGGCGCCGCGCCGCTCGTGGTCGCGTACGGAGTCGCCCTGCGCCAGCTCGGCGGCGGCCCGCTGCGCGCTTCGCTGCGCCGCGAAGAGCTGCGTTTCAGCGGAACGATGGAGCGGCTCGAAACGCCGCTGGCCATCGCCGTGCTGCTGATGGTCACGTGGCTCGCCATCGTCAACATCTTCGAGCGCGAGCGGCTGCGGCGCGCCGAGATCGACGTGCACACCTGGCTCAAGAGCGCCAAGAACTTCCTGATCGCCAATCCCAAGGAAGGGCTGGTGGGCAACCTGACCAAGCCGTGGCCGGAGCTGCAGAGCTACGTGGAACGCGCGGCGGAATTGCAGGTGCAGGAGACGCCCGCCGAGGCGCTGCGCGAGATCGAAAGCCGCCTGAAGACCCGCATCGCCGACCTCAACAGCAAGCTGGGTCTGTCGGGTGAAGTCACGCAGCCGCAGTCGGCGCTCGCAGCGCTCACCCGCATCACCTGCCTCATGCACGATATGTCCGACCGCATCGGCCGCGTCGCGATCCGCAAGGTGATGGCGGACATGCAGCCCGGGCGCGGAAGCGAAGGGGAGACGGTGCGCGTCACGCTCGACCTGTCCTTCTACAACGACAGCAGCACCGCGGCGACGCTCGCCTACGAGACGTTCAAGTCCGAACTCGAGGCCCAGCCTTGGGTGCGCGGCGTGAGTCCCGAGGCCACCAAGGAGTTCCCGGCCGACCAGGGCTCGGGCATCTACACGGACGGATTCGCGATCGTCTGCGACCTCGCCAAGGTGCAGAGAAAGACGGAGGGTTCCTGACCATGGCGCTGCGCGAATTCTTCGGTTCCATGAACTCGGCCCGTTGGATCATCGTGGTCGGCGTGCTCGGCTCGGTGGGACTGGCCATCAACGGCTGGCGGCTCTACGACGAGCGCTCCGCACTCCAGGCCCAACTGGCGCAGGAGGTGCCCGAGCGCGCCCAGAACATCCAGTTCCTGGGCCGGCTGTTCTCCAAGCTGCAGGCCGACGCCGAGCGCGAGGGCTTTGTCACCCAGGACAAGCCGGACCTCTACTTCCGTGGAATTGCCACGCATGAGACGGTCAAGTTGGGTCAGATCGACGTCGATCCGGCGCAGCCGCGCAGCTACTACAAGGACACCCAGGACCTGACCTACACGCTGCGTCCGCAGGTCTCCAAGGCCGACGAGGGCTTCCCGCGCGACCGGCTGGCGAACTTCATGTTCAAGATCGAGCAGGAGAGCGGTCGCGTGCGGGTCACGCGCATCCGCCTCGACCCGGCCCAGCGCCTCAAGCCCTGGGAGGTGTCCGACGACCGCTGGAAGTGGGAGATCGCCGCGACCTCGCGCGCCAAGGCGCCGTCGGCTGGCGCTGCTAAAGTAGGCGCGGCGAAGTAGGCGCGGCGAAGTACAGGGGGGCGGCGAAGTGGGGCGCGGGAGCCCCGCGCCACGTCGCGCGCCGCCGCGGGGATCGGCGCTGGGATGAGCGGGTCGTCATCGCCGCCCGAGCGTTGGATGTTCCAAACTCGCGAGTCGCCCGTTTTGCGCCGCTTTCGCCACCCGTAGCCGAAACCGGTCCCAGGCGGCATACTCCACGGCACGACCGGCGCGTTCAGCCGCGCCATTCCCATGCTGCACTTCACTTCTGTGGCCCTCACGCTCACGGCGCTGGGGTTGAGCGCCCCCAGCGACGGCCAGGCTTCGCCGTCGCTGCTGGCGGGCGCAGCGTCGACCGCGAACGCGCCGCTCGGAGAGCGGGCCGCGCTCAGGGACCTCAACGCGCGCTTCGGTTCGCTCGAGAAGACCTTCCGCGGTCGGCGCAGCGCCCTGGACTACGCCGGGCATCCGCTGACCATCGAGCTCGAGCCCGCTTGGTTGCGCGCGGAATTCCGGCCGGCGATGGAGTCGCTCGCCGAACTCGGTTGCGGTCGCGCGAGCGCCTGGCTGCTGCGGCACTTCCACAGCGATGTGGGCGAGAGCGCCGCGGAGATCGTCGCGCGCAAGGTCGCGTTGTACCGCGATGTTCTCGCGCGCAACGCCGGCGCGGACTGGATCGACTCGAACGAGATCGATGTCGTGCGCGCCCTGATGCTCGACGGTCCCGAACTCGGCGTGCGTTTCGTGCGTGAGTTCGGCGATGCGCTGCTCGCTGCCAACCCCGATCGGCCGGAGCGCCGCGCTGCCGTCCTGCGCGCGATGGCGCGCGCGGTGGTCGCCGCCGCTGAGCACAGCGACGCCTCCTACGAGCAGGCCGCGCACCTGTGGCGCAGCGCCGGCGTGGGCGACGGTCCGCAGTCCCAGGCCTACCTCGCCAACGAGGTCTGGCAGCTCGAACACCTGCGTGTCGGACGTGTCGCGCCGAACTTCTGCGCCACGGATGTCGACGGCAACGAGATCGAGCTCGAAGGCTTCCGCAACCGCGTCGTGGTGGTGGCGTTCTTCCAGCTGAGCTCGCGCGCCGACACGGCGTGGGCCGAGCGCGTGCGCCAGTTGCACGCCACGCACGAAGAGCAGCCCTTCGCCGTGATCGGCGTGGAAATGGGCACGAACGAGGCCGTGTTCCGCCGCCTGGTGGAGGAGCAGGGCTTGCGATTCCCTTGTGTGTTCGAAGGCGCCCAGTCCGGCCGCGTGGCCTCGGCTTGGCGCTTGAACGAGGCGCCGCGGAGCTTCGTTTTCGACACGGCTGGCCGCTTACGTTTCGCCGACCTCGACGGTGCAGCGCTCGAGTCGGCGGTGGAGACCCTTCTGCAAGAGCCCCCGGCGCGAGCCGCGGGCGTCCATGGACGACAACCCACGAGGCGCTGAACAGGCGACGCGATCATGGTCCTGCGCAGGACGGGACTGGATGACTTGCCGCTGCTGATGGTGCTCGGTCTATCGGCCGGCCTGCTCGTTTGGGCAGGCTTGGGCGCGGACCGCGGCCCCAGCGCGTCGGCAAGCTCACGCGAAGCTCGTGCCCAGCACGAGTTGAGCGGCGCTCCCGCCATCGATCGTCTCGCGGGCGGCTCGGAGCGGGCTCAGGCGCTTGTCAACGACGTGCGCGGTGCGCTCCTGCGCTTGGCGCCCACGGCGGTCCCCGCCGAACTGGAGACCGCGCCCCCCGAACCCGCCGCCCAGGAGCGCGGCCTCGACGGCCTGCGCCGGTCCGGCTTGATCGGTTCGGCCCTCTCTGCAGAGGACCTGCGGATGGAGGGCGAACTGGTGGACGGCGTGCCGCGCGGTCGTTGGACGGTCACCGATGTGCGCGGTCGACGGCTGTTCAGCGGCGCCTTCGGCCCCAACGGCGAGCCCGTCGGCGACTGGACTTGGAACTACCCGGATGGGACGCCGCAAGCCGGGGGCGCTTTCGTCGACGGGCAGCCCGACGGCCTTTGGAATGAGTGGCACCCCAACGGCCAGCTTGCCAGTGCGACCAGCTTCGAACTCGGTCAACTCGATGGTTCGGCGTTGGAGTGGTTCGATACCGGCGCAGCTAAGCAACAGGGCGGCTTCGGGGCCGACGAGCGCGTGGGGTTGTGGACCAGTTTCTACGACAGCGGCAAGATGCGCGCACGCGGCGCGTACGACCGCGGCCTGCGGACGGGCCTGTGGGAGGAATGGCACTCCAACGGTCGGCGCATGCTCACCGCCACCTACGACCGAGGCCGCGCCGAAGGCGAGTGGCACTCTTGGTACTCCAATGGCCAGACCAAGGAGCGCGGTCTGTTCGTCCAGGGCCGGCGCGAGGGCCTGTGGCGCTTCTTCATGTTCGACGGGTCGATCGACCTGCGCTCGGGCTACTACGTGGCCGGGCAGCTCGTGCACGACTGAAGCGCACGGCGGACGTGCGGGGCCTGACGCGCTGGGCCTGAGGTGTGCTGGGCCTGTCGACCGCCCTGCGCGAGAGAGACTTCCCGCTGCGTCACCGTTGCGACGCCTGGAACTCGCCGGGATGCTGTCGACGCCGTTCGAACGCGACAGGCCCGAGGAACGAAGCCGAGACGAGCTCGCCGCGAACACGAGCACGCTGTGGAGCTGACGGGCGTCGACGTTCCCGCGCCGCGCTGCAGCTGAGTTCTTCGCGTCGATCTTCGGCGCCGTGCTCCACGTGAACCGCGTGGGATCGCGGGCCCGCGGCGCACCTCGGCGCTTGCCTCAGGCGCCTTCGGCCAGCGCGCCGGACGTCGCCAAGGCCGCCAGCACTCGGTCGCGCAGGTGTGGGCGGCAGACCACGAACTCGTGGTTCTTGGGGTCGGGCTGGTTGTAGCGGTGCGGAGCGCCGCGAAGCTTGCACGCCGTCCAGCCCAGGGCGCGCGCGACGCTCTCCGGCGCGCAGGTGTCCCACTCCTTCAGCCCCTTCTTGTGGACGTACACGTCCGCTTCGCCGAGCAGCAGCTTGGCGGTCTTGTAGCCGGCGCCGCCCCACGGCGCGGGCGGCGCTGCTCCCAACTCGGCGCAGAACTGCGCCACCCAAGCCGGCGTGTGGCTGCGCGAGACGACGACGCGCGGCGCGCCTGCCGGAGTCGCGGATCCGCCGGCGAGCGTTCCGGCGCCGACCAGACCCGCGCGTTCGCGGCCGGGGAGTGCGATGCCCCACAGCAGCTGGCCGCGCGTGGGCAGCGCCACGACACCGATTGCGCACTGGCCGCCGATCGTCAGCGCCACGTGCACGCCCCAGTCCTCGCGCCCTTCGCTGAACTCGCGCGTACCGTCGAGCGGATCGACGATCCAGCAACGCGCTTGGCTCAAGCGGCTGGGCGCGTCCGCGGTCTCTTCGCTGAGCAGGCCGTCGTGCGGGTAGCGCCCGCGGATCAGTCCCTGAAGGAGCCCGTCGGCGGCTTGGTCGCCGATGTCGGCCAGGATCGTCCCCTGCCAGCGACCGCTCGCGCGCAGGCCGGCCACCCGCTCGCCGGCGAGCCTGGCGGCCTCGACAGCGAAGGCGAGGTCGGTTTCGAGCTCCAGGTCCGTCGGCGTGTGCGGCGCGGTGTTCATCTTCCGCGCAGTCATCCTCTTCGCGAGGCGCCGCGTCAAGCTGCGCCCGGCGCGGGGCGCGTTTCGGCGCTCGCCGAACTTGCGGTGCGAGCCGCTCGCGGCGTTCAGCGCGCGCGGAGCCGCAGCCGACTGCGCGTGGCGGCCTCGATCGCCGGCTCGCTCCAGCGCACCGCGCGCAGTTCTCCGGCGAGGTACGCCTGCACCTGGTCGGCGTAGTGCGGGTCGAAGGGGTGTCCGGACTGCCCGCCGGGAAGGATCGCCAGCGAGGCGTCGGGCGCGCCGCAGTTCGCGACCCAGCGCAGGCTCGCGCCGTGTTCGACCGCGACGCGCGGCGCACCATCCTCCGCTCGCTGCCGCGGCCCGCTGAGCACGCACGGGCTCGTGCCGCTCCCCGGCACGGGGTGCTCGCCGGCGCCGAAGGCGCGCCCGAGCAGCGGGATGCTCGCCAGCGGATGTTCGGGCCGCCACACGTGCCGCGCGCCGTAGTTCCACTGCGCCAGGTCGGCGCCGAACAACTGGACGCCCTCGCGCCACGCTCGCGCGAGCGCTTCGAGCACCTTGGCGCGGCGCAATCCCAGGGCCTGCGCGCTGTCTTCGCGCGAGGTGAGGAACGGCTCGTCGAGCCGCCCGAGCACGGCCTCGAGCCGCACTCGGTCGCGCTCGGGGAACGAAAACGCAGCCCGGGTGCTCTCGCCGATCCAGGCGTCGAGCTGGGCCTCGAACAGGAAGTAGAGCGCCGATGGCCCGCGCTGCGACATGTCGCCGTCCCACGCGCGCAGGCCGGCGAGAGCGCGCTCCGCGTCGTCGGACAGCGGTGGGCCGGGAACGCTGGCGAGCTCCACGGTCGCGGCGACGACTTCCAACGCGTACAGCGAGACACTGTCGTTTTGCAGCGCGCCAAGCGTGCGTGCGTCCCAGCGCTCGCGCTCGGCCAGCCGCTCGGCGATGCGGCGTGCGCGGTGCTCGCTCGCCGCGTCCTGCGGGAACGGATACTCGGCCAGCGCCGGACGCAGGTCGTTGTTCGCGGTGACCAATTGCCCGTCCGACGGACGGATCGAACTGGGCGCGTGTTCGTACGGGCGCAGGCCGCGCCAGTGCTGCGCGCTGTTCTCCGCCAGGAGCGGCACGCGGCCGCTGCCCGCGCCGCGTTCGACGTTGCGGCCGAGCAGCACGTAGGCGATCGCTCCGGAGGCGTCGCCGCACACTAGGTTCTGCGGCGGTCCGATGAAATCGCGCGCCAGCGCCGGCACGGCGTCGACGTCGCTCGCGCGCGCCAGGCCGAGGAAGGTCCGCAGCGGATCGAAGGCTTGATGCCCGGTCCACGCGAGGCTGTAGCGCAGGCCGTTCGCCGTGCTCAGCAGCGGGCCGATCTCGGTGCTCAGCGCGTCGAACTCGAGGTCCGCTTCGCCGCGCACCACGACCCGTTCGCGCTGCACGCGCACGGCGCTCCAGGCGCCGTCGCGCCGCACCGAGAGCCCGTCGTCGCTCAGCGTCTCGAGGAACGCGTCGCACACGTCGAGCTCAGTGTTGGTGAAGCCCCACGCCAGCCGCGGGCCCTGTCCGATCACGACCACCGGCAGCCCGGGAATCGTGAAGCCGGCCGCTTCGTAGTCCGGCGCGCGGATCTGCGCCTGGAACCACAGTGCCGGCAGGCCGAGCGAGAGGTGCGGATCGTTGGCGACCAGCGCGTGGCCGTCCGTGCTGCGCGCGCCCGCAACCGCCCAGTTGTTGCTGCCGTTGCTCGTCGTCTTGGCGGCTTGCGCTTGCTGGGCCGCGCTCGCCGCGCCCCAGCGCCGCGCGAGTTCCTCGAGCGTCGCCGAGGGCACATCGTCGAGCCGCGCGCCGATCAAGATCTGCGCGGGCCGCTCGCCCAGCTCGTGCAGCCAGCGTGTGCGCAGGAATTCGCGCCCGACGCTGTACGAGAGCATCTGCGACATGCGCAGCTGCACGCACAGGCTGTCGCGCGGCGTCCACGGCGCCGGACGCACGCGCAGGAGCAACACGTCGGGCGGCAGGTCACCGCCACGTTGTTCGAGCCAGGCGTTGACGCCTTGCGCGTACGCCGCGAGCAGCGCGCGGCTTTCGTCGCCGAGCGCGGCTTCGAGCGCTTCGACGGTCTGCGGAAAGCGCAGCTCGCGCACGCTGCGGTCCGAACGCGCCGCGGCGGGGCCCACGATCTCCGCTAGGCGGCCCTGCGCGTAGCGGCGCAGCAGCTCCATCTGTCCCATGCGGTCGTTGGCGTGCAACCAACCGAGCGCGCGCGCGGCGTCCGCGGCGCTGGCGGCGCGCGCGTGCGGAACTCCGGCTTCGTCGAAGCGCACTTCGACGTCGGCGCCCAGTCCGGCGAGCGGCGCTTCGCCCTCGCGCTGCGGCCGGCCGCTCGCACGCCACCACACGAACGCGACGGTCGAAGCCAGCGCGGCGATGGCGACGAACCAAGCCGCGAAACGTAGGAGTTTGCGCGCCTTCACTGCGGCAGATCGTAACGGGCTCGAACGCTCAGGCGAGCAGGCGTTCGATGTCGTCGCGCGTCAGGTCGCGCAGCGTCGTCGCTTCGCCGTCGAGGAGCACGGCGGCGAGCTCGCGCTTGCGCGCCTGCAGCTCGAGCACACGCTCTTCGACCGTGTCGGCGCACACCAGCTTGTACGCGAACACGCTGCGCGTCTGTCCGATGCGGTGCGAACGTCCGATGGCCTGCGCTTCGACCGCCGGGTTCCACCACGGATCGAGCAGGAACACATAGTCCGCCGCCGTCAGGTTGAGGCCGACGCCGCCTGCCTTGAGGCTGAGCAGGAACAGCGAGCACTTGGGATCTTCCTGGAAGCGTTTGATCTCTTCGACGCGCGCCTTGGCGCTCGTGGCGCCGTCGAGGTACGCGAAGCTCAGTCCGCGTTGACGCACGCGCTCGCGAACGATTCCCAGGAAGCTCGTGAACTGCGAGAAGATCAGCGCCTTGTGGCCGGCGTCGACGATCTCGTCGACGCTCTCGAACAACGCTTCGAGCTTGGGCGAAGGCTCGTCCACGCGCGACGCGTCGATGAGCCCGGGGTGACAGGCCGCTTGGCGCAGGCGCAGCAGCGCCTCCAGCACGATGAAGCTGTCCGGCTTGGCGCCGCCCGGCTCGTGGAGCAGGGCGCGGCGGTAGTGGTCGCGCAGTTCGTCGTACTCGCGCCGCGCGGCCGGATCGAGCTCGCACAGGATCGTCTGTTCGGTCTTCGCCGGCAGATCGCGCAGCACCTGTTCCTTGGTGCGGCGCAACACGAAGGGTTTGACCGCGCGGGCGAGCAACTGGCGCGACTGGCGCTCGGCTTCGGAGTCGCGCTGCGCCTCGGTGAGGCGCGCGAACAAGCTCGAACGGCCCAACATGCCGGGGTTCAGGAACTCGAACAGCGACCACAACTCGCCGAGGTGGTTCTCGATCGGCGTGCCGCTCAGCGCGAGGCGGTGTTCGGCCTTGAGCAGCCGCGCCGCTTTCGCCGTGAGCGTGTCGGCGTTCTTGATCGCCTGCGCTTCGTCGAGCACCACGCAGTCAAAGCGCGGCTGCGCGAGCACATCGATGTCGTTGCGCAGCGTGCCATACGTGGTCACCACCAGATCGTGGCGCGCGAGCTGTTCGGCGAGGTTGCGTCGCGTGGCGCCGGTGTAGTCGAGCACGCTGAGCGCCGGCGCGAAGCGGCGCGTCTCGCTGATCCAGTTGTGGGTGAGCGACTTGGGCGCCACGACCAGCGTCGGGGCGGGTTGCGCGAGCCGCGAGCGGCGGTCGAGCACCCAGGCGAGCAATTGGATCGTCTTGCCCAGACCCATGTCGTCGGCGAGGCAGCCGCCGAAGTGCTGGCGCTCGAGGAACTGCAGCCAGCCCAGGCCCTCGCGTTGGTAGGGGCGCAGCTCTCCGACGAAATCCTGAGGTTCGTGCGCCGCTTCGATCGAGCGGAAGTGCGCCAGGCGCGAAAGTTGTTCGCGGAACTGCTCGTCGGCGCCGAGGTCGGTCGTCTCCGCCAGCAACGCTTCGACCAACCAAGCTTGGCTCGAGCGGAAACGCAGCGCGTCGCCCTGCGCCTCGCCCAAGGTCGAGAGCGTCTCGAAGCGCGCGAGCCATTCCTCGGGGAGCACGCCGAGCGCGCCGTCGTCGAGCACGACCGTGCGTTCGCGCTTGCGCAGCGCGGCGACGAGGCGCGGAATCGCTGCGTTGGAGCCGCCGAACGCGATCTGGCCGTCGAGGTCGAACCAGTCGATGCCGCTGCGCACGCTCCAGCGCGCGCCGCTGACCGAGCGGTAGTGTGCGCCGTCGCCTTCGACGATCCAGCCTTCGAGTGTGAGAGCGCGCGCGAGCTCGGGCACGGCGCCGAGCGGCACGAGCACGGCGCCCGGGCGCTCGGACAACGCGCGCGCGCCGAACGCGAACGGTCGATCGAGCAGTCCCGCTTCCACCGTTGTTTGGCGCGCGATCCAGCCCTCGCGCCGTTCGACGAACGGGCGCGGATCGTCGGCGGCGACCTGCGCGCCCTCGTACTCGAACATCACCTCGCCGGTGAGCTCGACGCCGCCTTCGCGCGCGAGATCGGGCGCGTCGAGCGTGAGGCGCGGCCGCGGCGGGACGTCGTGGCGCGCGGACTCGAACGGACCTTCGATCACGAAGCGCTCGTCGCCGCGCGAGATCTCGCGCAACAACTCGCTGCGGTCGCTCGCCGGCACGCGCAGCGGGCCTTGTTCGAGCACCGAGCGCACCCAGGCGAGGTCTTCGATGCGTTCGAGCTTGCCCAGGCGCTCTTCGAACACGACCCAGCCGCCGCCGACCACGCCGATCAACGCTCCCAGCGGTTCGCGCTCGTCGCCGCGGCGCAGGTGCGCGCTGACGACGAGCTCGCTCGCGTCGGGCGCTTCGTGGATCACACGCTCGACGTTCCAGGCCGGCTCGAGGTCTAGGCGCAGCGCGCCCGCGGATTCGCGGCCCAGGCGCGCCCAGTTCAGCACGCCGGCCTGCGCGAGCCGCGGGAGCAGCACGTCGCACAGCTCCGGCGAGAGCAGGAACTGCCGCGAGGTTTCGAGCGTGTCGGCGTCGCTTTCGTAGGGCTGCGCCGAGCGCAACAACTCGAGCGCGCGTCGATCTTCGGGCCGCAGTCGTGCGTCCAGCGGATCCGCGAAGGGCGCGAAGGGCAGGAAGCGCGACCACGAGCCGCTCTTGCGCGGCGTGCTGCGGCGCGGCTCGATCACGGCGACGCCTTCGTCGAGCTTGCGGTCCAGGCGCAGGAACCAGTTCACGCGCACGCCGACCGCCGGCGGTTCGGGCGCGGCGCCCTTGACGCGGATCTCGGCTAGGCGCGCGCGCCACTCGCCCAGGCGCACGAGGCGGCCGCCGCTGAGCGAGTCGCGTTTGGCGCCTTCGACGCGCCAGCCCGCGCGGTCGACCATCAGCAGCACGGCCCAAAGGTGCTGGCAGCGGCCGCCCGACGCGCCGATCGAGCAGGTGCAGCTCGAGGTCCAGTTCAGGCGCGCGTCGGCCTCGAGCGCGGTCGACTGGGCGCCGGACTTCTCGCGCACGCTGGCGCGCACGAAGGTCGGCCCCACGGACTCGATCTGCGCGCGGCTGGCGTGGAAGTCGTCGTCGCCGCGCACGCGCGAGGAGACGTCGAACGAGCCGGCCAGCAGCTCGGGCAGTCGGGCGAAAGGGGAGTCCGCGCTCATTTTGGGGGTCGAGCAGTCTGGCGCGGTTGCGGCGCAGATCAACGCACAACGGCGACCCACAGCCCGTCGCCGACCGGGACGATCACCTTTTCGAGCCGTTCGCAGCGCGCCATGAGTTCGTTGAAGGCGCGCACGTGCGGCACGTCGGGATCGGTGGGATGCGGGGCGAGCAGTTGGCCGAAGGCGAACGCGTTGTCGACCAGCACCAGGCCGCCCGGGCGGACGATGCGCAGCGCCTGCTCGAGGTAGAGGGGATAACCGGCCTTGTCGGCGTCGACGAACATGGCGTCGGCCGAGCGGTCGGCGAACGTGGGCAGGACGTCGGCGCCGGCGCCGAGCAGCACCTCGACGGCGGCCTGTGGCGCAGCGCGGGCGATCCACTCGCGCGCGAAGGCGGCGTGGCGCGCGGAGAGCTCGATGGTCCGGATGCGACCGCCCGGGCCGAGCGCGCGCGCCATCACGAGCGCCGAGTAGCCGGCGAGCGTGCCCACCTCGACGACTTCGCGCGCGCCTGAGGCGCGGAGCAGGATCTGCAGCAGGCGGGCCTGCTCCGGAGCGATCCAGATCTCGGGAATCCCGGCCGTGCGAGCCGCGTCCTTGAGCTCGCGCAGGAGCGTGTCCTCAGCGTCGCAGTGCGCCCGGATGTAGTCGAACAGCGCGTTGTTGACCGGAGTGGATGCGTGGGACATGTGCTGAGAGTAGGGGGCGCGCGGAGCGGTCGCCCCTGTTCACGGGGGCAGCGGCCCACGGCGGCCTGTGTGGCGGGGGGGCTGTGGGCTGCACAGCTGCAAGCCTAGCGCTCGTGGCGCGACGCGGGTGCTCCCGCTCGTGGCTCGGCCTCATCCCCGCTTCACGCTGCCCTCATAAAGACGCGTCATCGTCCGCGCCCGTCGTTAAGGCCCCGAACGCCCCGTGTCCATCCCGCAACTTTCGGGGCCAGTTGGCCTGGCCGTCCCCGCACCGTGAACGCGTCCGCTCTGTTCTTGCTCACTCCGTTGGCGATCTGCGCGACTGCATCCAGCGCAGTTGCGCAGGAGGTCGGCGCGATCCGCGGCGCGATCTTCGACGCGGACTTCAACGCCCCGCTGTCCGGCGCGCAGGTTCTGGTGGTCGAAACCGGCGCGAAGGCGCTGAGCGACGAGCAGGGCGGGTACGCCGTGCAAGAGCTCCGCCCGGGCAAGTACACGCTGGTCATCTCCAAGGATGGGTACGTGCGCCAGGTGCGTACCGACGTGGTGGTGATCGGCGGGCAACTGACCGATCTCGACGTGCAACTCGCCGGCGAATTCACTGACATGGAGGAGTTCGTCGTCGAGGACCTCCTCAAGATGGACACCGGCAGCGAAGTCGCGCTGCTCGACCTCAAGCTCGACAGCCCGGCACTTCTGGACTCCGTCGGCGCAGAGCTGATGAGCCGCGCCGGCGCGGGCGACGCCGCCAGCGCACTGCGTTTGGTCGCCGGCGCGACCGTCCAAGACGGCAAATACGCGGTGATTCGTGGCTTGCCCGACCGCTACGTTAGCTCGCAGCTCAACGGCGTGCGCTTGCCGACGGCGGACGAGGACAAGCGCGCTGTCGAGCTGGACCAGTTCCCCGCCGCGGTCATCGAGAGCATCCGCGTCTCCAAGACGTTCACCCCCGACCAGCAAGGCGACGCTTCCGGCGGCGCTGTCGACATTCGGCTGCGCGGAGTGCCGACCGAAGCCGTGGTGCAGATGAGTTCGCAGCTCGGCTACAACTCGCAGGCCTTCGGCAGGGACGACTTTCTCTCCTACAGAGGCGGCGGGCTGAACTTCTGGGGGCGCGACGGCGGCGACCGTCGACTGCAGGCCGTCGGTGGTCCGTGGAGCGGCGCTGTCGGCGTGTCGGAGACCGACGCGCCGATCGACAACAAGTGGAACCTGGCCGCAGGCGGCAGCCGCGAACTGTCCGACGGCTGGAAACTCGGCGCGTTCGGCACGTTCTTCTACGAGCGCGACAGCTCGTTCTTCCGAAACGGCCGGCAGGACTCTTGGTGGGTGACGTCGCCCGGCGCGCCGATGTCGCCGGAGACCAACCAGGGCGCGCCTTCGCTCGGCGACTTCCGCACGCAGCTGTTCGATGTCGACCAAGCGGCGCAGTCGGTGCAGTGGGGCGGAATGGGCCTGCTGGGCCTGGAGAGCGAGAACCACAAGCTCTCGCTCGCCTTCCTCCACACTCGCACTGCGGAAGACGTAGCGACGCTCGCGACCGACACGCGCGCGAAGGAGTACTTCTTCCCCGGCTACGACCCCAACGATCCGACCACGCCTGGTCACACGGAGTTGGATCAGGCGCCTTACCTGCGTCTCGAGACTCTCGAGTACACCGAGCGCACGGCGAGCAGCTTGTTGCTCAACGGCGTGCACAAGCTGCCGACATCGGACTTCTCAGTTGGCGCGTTGCGTTTCAGCAAGCCGGAACTCGATTGGACGCTCTCGGCGAGCGAAGCGACCATGCGCCAGCCCGACAAGCGCGTGTTCGGCGGCGTCTGGCGGCCGGAGTTCGACGAAGGCATCCCGGGCATCCCTGCAATCCCCGCCGGGTGGCAGCCCTACAAGCCCGCTGCGAACTTCACGATCGGCAACCTGCAGCGCATCTTCAAAGCCATCGACGAAGAGTCTCGTCAGGGTTCGTTCAACCTGAAGCTCCCGTTCGAGCAGTGGAACGCCAACCCTGGCTACGTAAAGGTCGGCGCATTCGCTGACAGCGTTGAGCGCACGTTCGACCAGAACACGTTCAGCAACTTCGGTCAGAACTCGGGTTTCGTCGGAGACTTCGACGACTCGTGGAGTTCCGCATTTCCCGGCCTCGGCCAACCGATCACGGATTCGCAGGAAGACGTCGACTACCGCGGATCGATCGACCTGCGCGCCGCCTACGGCATGTTCGATCTGCCGTTCAACGAGCAGGTCTCGTTGGTGGCGGGCGCGCGTTTCGAGTCCACGAAGATCGGGATCGTCAACGACCCAGAAGCCTTCGCGCTGTGGTTTCCGCCCGGCTCGACGGCCCCGATCACGCTCGTGCCGGGCGCCGCCGACGTGTTGTTCGAACAAGACAACGTGCTGCCGTCGATCGGCGTCAACTACGAGCCGGCGGAGCGTTTGATCTTCCGGGCCGCGTTCTCGCAGACCGTCGCTCGCCAGACGTTCAAGGAACTCACTCCCATCATTCAGCAGGAATACCTCGGCGCGCCGATCTTCATCGGCAATCCAGGCTTGCAGATGAGCGACGTGCTCAACTACGACCTGCGCGTCGACTACACGCCCTACGACGGCGGCTTCCTCTCGGCGTCTTGGTTCTACAAGGACATCGACGATCCGATCGAGTACGTCCAGCAATTCATCGGCTACAACTTCACGACGGCCGTCAACTATCCCGAAGGCCGCTTGAATGGCTTCGAATTCGAGGCGCGCCAAGACATCGGTCACTTCTTTGACGCAGCCGCTGGTTGGTCCGTTGGCGCCAACGCGACGCTCATCGACTCGGATGTGACTTTGCCTGCAGCCGAAGCTGCTGCGTTCGACCTGCCGAACATCCAGGCGCCGATCTCCTCGCGCGACATGACGAACGCGCCGGAGAGCCTGCTCAATCTGTACCTGCTGTACGACCTCCCTGTGACCGGCACCCAGGCCGGCCTCTTCTTCACGCGCCAGGGCGACACGCTGGTCGCTGGCGCGACGCAGTCGCTGGGCAACTTCATCCCCAGCATCTACGCCAAGAGCGTCAGCACGCTGAACTTCAGTCTCTCTCAGAGGCTCGGGAAGTACTTCACGCTGCAGTTCCAGGCGCGCAACCTCACCAACCCCGATATCGAAGAAGTCTTCCGCTCGGAATACATCGCGAGCGACGTCACGCGCCGTCTGTTCACGCGCGGAATCGACATGTCCATCACGCTCGGTGCGCGCTTCAGCTTCTAAGCGCGCCGAGCGGAACCCTCGACCAGGAACTCCATCTCATGAAGTCACGGATCCATCTGCTCGACAGCCGCGCAGCGCGCGCGGCGGCGCTCGCTCTTTGCGCGGCGTGCCTGCTCGCGCCTGCGGCGATTCCCCCTGCTCAGGAGGGCGAACTCGTGGGCGACGCACGTGCCCTGCTTCAGGAGTGGGTCGAGACGCGGCGTCAGATTTCGAAGGAGCGGCGCGACTGGGCCCTCGCCAAGGATCTGCTCGAGAGTCGCGTGGCGTTGATCGAGGGCGAGATCGGCTCGGTGCGCAATCGCACGGCGGAGATCCAGGCGGACATCGCCAAGACCGACAAGAGCCGCGCGGAGATCGAGGCCGAGAAGGTGCGCTTCACGGCCACCAGCGCGGAACTCGCCAGTGCGCTCGTCGGCTTGGAGGACCGCACCCGCACCTTGGTCCGACGCCTGCCGGCATCGGTGCGCGAGAAGCTCGCGCCGATCAGCCAGAGCTTGCCGAAGGACGCCGCGAGCGCGGATCCGAACAAGCTGAGCGAGCGTTACCTCACGGTGGTCGCGATCCTCAACGAAGTGAACAAGTTCAACCGCGAGATCCGCGCCGAAAGCGAGATCCGCGAGTTCGACAACGGCTCCAAGATCGAGGTCACGACGCTCTACGTCGGCTTGGGCCAGGCCTACTACGCCAGCGGCGACGGCAAGACCGCCGGATACGGCGTTCCAGGCGATGACAACTGGACCTGGATGCCGGCGAACGACCAGGCGGCCGAGATCGTCGGCGCGATCGAGATCCTCACCAAGGGCGCTGACGCCCGCTTCGCCAACCTTCCCATCCGTCTGCAGTGACTCCGAGGAGGATCGCCATGAAGCTCACCCAAACCATCCTCGCTCGGCTTGCCGCGCTCACGCTGTTCGCGGCGCCGGTTCTGGCGCAGGGCGCCGAGGCCGCCAAGTCCGAAGGCGCGACGCCGACCTTCGATGACGCGCGCGGCACGGTGCGTCGCCAACTCGACGAGTCGATTCTCGAGATCAATCGCCTGCGCGAAGAGATCACCGCCGAGCGGCTGCCGCTGAATCGGCGCTTGAGCGAGGTCGAGGCCGAACTCAGCCGCGCTCGCACCGAGAGCCAGCAGGTGTCGCGCAGCCTCAATGCAGGCACCTTGGCGATGACCAACGCCAAGGGCGAACTCACCAAGTTGCAGGAGCAAGAGCGCTACCTGTCGGGGCTGCTCTCCGACTACGTGCGCAAGTTCGACTCGGCGCTGCACATCGCCGAAATCAAGCGCTACGCCGACGTGATCAGCGCCGCGCAACTCGCTCCGGAGAACAAGAATCTCGACTCGCAGGCAATCTTCCGCACCCAGGTCGAGCTTGTGTCCGCGTCGCTCGGCCGACTCGAAGAGGCGCTGGGCGGTGCTCGCTACGAAGGCTCGGCCGTCGATGGCCTGGGCGTCGTGCGCCAGGGCGCGTTCGTGCAGGTCGGCCCCGTTGTCCTGTTCCGCTCTGCCGACGGGACGACCGTGGGCACGGTCGACGAGCGGTTGGGCTCGCAGGAGCCGACGGTGTTCACGTTCTTCGATCCCGCAGATGCCGCCGACGCCTCTGCGTTGTGCGCGAACGGGCAGGGGAGCTTCACGCTCGACCCGACGATGGGCAACGCCCACAAGATGGCGCAGACCGAGGAGACTCTCACGGAGCACATCCTCAAGGGTGGTCCGGTGATGTGGCCGATCCTCGCGTTGGCCGCCGCGGCGCTGCTGGTCGCGCTCTACAAGTGGGGCTACCTCGCGATGCAGCGCACGCCTTCGAAGGCGCAGCTCGACGAAGTGCTGTCCGCTGTCGGACACGGTGACGTGAACGCCGTGCGCGAAAAGGTGGGGCAGTTGAAGGGCCCCGTCGGACGCATGCTGGCGATCGGCGTGGAGCACATCCGCGAGCCTCGCGAGTTGATCGAGGAAGCGATGTACGAGTCGGTTCTGACTTCGAAGCAGAAGCTCACCGGCATGTTGCCCTTCGTGGCGATCGCGGCGTCTTCGGCGCCGCTCCTGGGACTGCTCGGAACCGTGACCGGCATCATCAACACCTTCAAGCGCATCACGGTGTTCGGGTCCGGCGACGTGAAGTCGCTGTCTGGCGGCATCTCCGAAGCGCTGATCACCACCGAATGGGGTCTGATCGTCGCGATTCCCGCTCTGCTCATCCACGCCTTCCTCTCGCGCAAGGCGCGCGGCATCGTCGGACAGATGGAGTCGTCGGCTGTCGCTTTCGTGAACGAACTCAGCCGCTCGAAGCTCGAAAAGCCGGCGGTGCACAGGGCGCCTGAGCGGAAGCCGACGCCGGCCAAGGTCTGAGCCCCGGGCCCGCCTTCGCGCAAGCCATGCAATCCGTCGTCGACTACTTCAGCTCGCTCTGGGACCAGGCGCTACCGATCTGGTACTCAGGCGGTTGGGCCATGCCGCCCATCGCGATCATCGCCTTTGCGATGTTCGGCATGGGCGCGCACATCTGGCTGAACCTGCGTTACGCGGGGTTCATGCAGACGCCCGAGTCGCGTTGGCGCGCTTGGCTCAGCGCGCCGGATCAGGGGCGCGGTCCGGTTGGACACTTGATCAAGTCCGCGATGGCGTCCCCGAATCTTGAAGCCGCCGCACAGGCCTTCGGCGAGGTGCGCGGCGAACAGACGGGCGCGTTCGAGCGCGACCTGCGCGTGATGAAGATCTGCGTGAGCGCCGCGCCGCTCGTCGGACTGCTCGGCACCGTCACCGGCATGCTCGCCACGTTCGATGCGTTGGCGAACGGCTCGGGCGGCGAAAAGACCATGGGCATGATCGCCGCGGGCATCTCCGAGGCTTTGATCACGACTGAAACGGGTCTGGTGATCGCGCTGCCTGGCCTGTTCTTCCAGTACTTCCTGAGCCGTCAGTTCGATCGCTACAAGGCGTATCTGGCTCACCTCGAGACCGTCTGCAGTCTCGAGCTCTACCGCCGCTCCGGCAACCAAGCCGCCGCATAGAGGACCAAAATCATGGGACGTTTTCGCGATTCGGGGTCAGACGAAGAAGGCGAGCCGGGGATCGACATGTCCCCGATGATGGACTGCATCTTCATCCTGCTCATCTTCTTCATCGTCACCACGACGTTCGTCGAGGAGACCGGCGTCGAGGTCGACAAGCCGCAGGCGGCGTCCGCCGTCAACTTGGAGAAGACCAGCATCCTCATCGCGCTCACCGCGGGCGGCCAAGTGGTCTACGGCGGTCAAGACATTGGCCTGGGTGGCGTTCAATCGCTCGTGCGCCGCACGCTGGCGAAGGACCCGGCGGTTCCGGTCATCATCCAAGCGGACTCTCAGGCTCAATCGGGCCAGCTCGTGCGTGTGATCGACGAAGCCAAGCTCGGCGGCGCGCAGAAGGTCAGCATCGCCACTTCCGCGGCGCGCGGATGAGCGCTCGCGCGCAGCATTGAACATGGACGGACGCAGCACGCTCCTCGGTCGTTTGGCGCACTCCGCCGCTGTCACTTTCGGCGGCGCGGTGCTGACGGCGTTGTTCTTCCTGCTGCTGCCGCTCATTCAAGCCATCACGCAACCCGCGGGTGCGGACACACTCGTGCGCGCGGCTGACACCGCCGAGCCGGAGAAGCCTCCCGAAATGGAGGAGACCGAAGAGCCCGAGGAAGAGCAGGAGCAGGAGCAGGAGCCGCCGAAGCTCGCCGACGAGCCGCAGCCTCAAGACCTGTCTTCGATCGAGAACGCGCTCAACGCGACGATCGGCGGAGACGGCTGGGGCGGGGCAGGTGCGCTCAGCTTCCAGTTGCCCGGCGCCGCGCAGGGTCCAGCCCAGTTCGAGGAGATGTTCTCGGCTGACGACCTCGATCAAAAGCCGCGTGTCATCTACCAACCCAGCCCTGTGCTGGACGCGAAGCTGCGCAAGCACACGCCGGGCAAGGTGCTGATCATCTTCGAGGTCGATCCCAACGGCCGCGTCGTCGATCCGAGGGTGCAGACCAGCACGGATCCCGCACTCGAGCGGCCGGCGCTCGCCGCGGTGAAGCAGTGGAAGTTCGAGTCCGGCAAGCGCAAGGGCAAGGCGGTTCGTTTCCGCATGCGCGTCCCGATCACGTTCCCCGAACTGTGAGCTCGCTCAAGTGACCTCTCGTGCCATGAAGAACATCGCCGCCATCAGCCTGTCTGCGTTCTTGCTTGTTGCCTGTGCAACCAATGACGCCGCGAAGAACAAGGAGCGCCCGGTTCGGCTGGCGCCCGATATCGACTTGCCGAGCGAGCCTCGCGATCCGAACGCACCCCGGCCCTCGCCGTTGCCTCCTGGCGCGAACGACCTCACGAACGAGGACCTGGCGCGCCGTTTCGCGACGCTGCTGAAGGTTGAATCCGCAGCGCAGCCGGCGCTGTTCGATGAGAACGACTCGGACGCGGCGTTCTGGAACGACCCCGAGGTACGGCGTCGTTTCAACGAGAGCTTCATCAGCGAGACGGACATCGAGCCGTCCTTCAACCCGATCGAGCGCGACCTGATCCAGCAGGTGTTCGACCTGATGAGCAACGAGAAGGTCGAGGAAGCCATCGCGCTGATGGAGAAGAATCGCGGACCGGCGGCCAGCGCGGCGCTCGACGCGAACCTCGGCACGATCCGTTTCGGCCGCAACGAGTTGCCTGAAGCTGTCACTTGCTACGAAGCTGCCGTTGCGAAACACCCCAAGTTTCGGCGCGCGTGGAGCAATCTCGGCGCTGCGTACTTCCGGCTCGGCAAGTACGCGGAGGCGATCCCAGCGCTGACGCACGCGATCGAAACGGGAGCTGTGAACGGCCTGAATTTCGGCCTGCTCGGTTTCTGCTACCTGACTACCGAGAACAGCATGTCGGCCGAGTCCGCGTACCGCATGGCGTTGCTGCTCGACCCCAAAACCGAAGATTGGAAGCTCGGCCTCGTACGGTGCTTCTTCAAGCAGCGCCGCTACGCCGATGTTGTGGCCCTGACCGGCGAATTGCTCGCGGCGAAGCCGGAGCGCGCTGATCTTTGGCTCATGCAGGCGAGCGCGTACGCCGGGCTCGGCCAGCAGATGCGCGCAGCCGAGAACTACGAGTTCCTCGAGCGGCTCGGCAAGCTCGACGCGGCCAACCTGCTCAACCTCGGCGACATCTACGTCAACGAGGAGTTGTTCGACCTCGGCGTCGGCGCGTACTCGCGCGCGATCGCCGCGGACGTGTCCGTGGGTTCGGCGCGCCCGATTCGCGCCGCGCGTTCGCTCGTTGGACGCGGGGCGTCACGCGAGGCTGGCGAGTTGCTCACCGCCATCGAAGCGGCCTTCCCGCAACTCGAGGTCGAGCCGCGCAAGGAAGTGCTCCGGCTGCGCGCTCGATTGGCGGTGGCTTCCGGCGGCTCCGCGGAAGAGGCGCGCATCCTCGAGGAAATCGTGCAACTCGATCCGCTCGACGGACGCGCTCTGATCGACCTCGGCAAGTACTACGGTGGGCAGAGCGACGTCGAGCGCGCCATCCTCTACTTCGAACGCGGCGCCGGCATCGAGGCGTTCGAGGCCGACGCGAAGGTTGGCCACGCGCAACTCCTGGTTCAGAAGCAACGTTACGCCGAAGCGCTGCCGCTGCTGCGTCGCGCGCAGACCCTCAAGCCGCGCGAGAACATCCAGAAGTTCCTCGAAGAGGTCGAGCGCGTCGCGCAGTCCAAGGGCCAGTAGTTCCGGCGCCGCAGCTCTCGTCGCCGCCCCAAGACGCGTCCAGCGCCCTGGGGCGGCGCTGTCTTTATGAAGATTCGAACAACGTCCCGTGCAGCGGCGCAGCGAGCGCACCCTCGCAATCCAATTTTCTGCGGGGCGGCTTGCACAGGGACGTGTCGCAGCGCTTCGGCGTGTCGCCGGCGCTACGGCAGAGCATTCACCCTCGCTTCACGAGAGCCCTAAGAAGCGCGCCTATCGTCCGCGCCCGTCAAAGCAGGATAGCCGTGGGGACGGGCTCCACGGACTCTCTGCCTCGACTTCGTTTCGTCCCGCTCAGGAGCAGACATCCGTGCGTAGCTTCAACAACGTCCTCGCCATCGCGATGGCGGCCGCCGCCATCTCCGGTGCTGCCTCGGCCCAATGGGTCGAGTGCCCGCCGAACACTGGCAACTGCAACATCAACGCGAACATCACCACCTCGGTCACCCTCTACAAGAGCAACGTCTACAACCTGGTCGGACAGATCTACGTCGCCAACGGTGCGACGCTGACGATCGAGCCGGGCACGGTCATCGCCTCGACCGCCGGCGGCGGCGGCAGCCTCGCGGTCACGCGCGGCTCCAAGATCATCGCGATCGGCACGAAGGAAGAGCCGATCATCTTCACCTCGACGGCGGACGTTGCGACGTGGGTCGGCGGCGATCCCAAGACGGGAACGTGGCGCGCTGCGGCCAACGAGTGGGGCAACCTCACGATCATGGGCGCTGCGTACATCTCGGAGAACGCAATCGTCAGCAACACGCCGATCCCCAACGCGCTGAACCAAGCGGACATGGAAGGTCTCACGACCGGTCCCGCGTTTGACCGCTACGGCGGCGGCAACGACGACGACGACAGCGGTTCGCTGCGCTACGTCTCGATTCGCTACACCGGCAAGGTCGTGGGTCTGGGCAATGAACTGAACGCCATCTCGCTCGGCGGCCTCGGCCGCGAAACCGACGTCAGCTACCTCGACTTGATGAACAACATCGACGACGGCTTCGAGATCTGGGGCGGCACCCTGAACTACAAGTACGTCAACATCTGGAACATGGGCGATGACAGCCTCGACATCGACCAGGGTTGGCGCGGCAAGGCGCAGTTCATCAACATCGTCCAGGGCTACAGCACGGTCGGGGCCCAAGGCTCGGGCGTCGGCGACAACCTCATCGAGACGGACGGCGCGGAGCAGTGCGACTACCAGCCGGTCACGACTGGCGTGATCTACAACGTCACCGCTATCGGTCAGCCCAACGGATCGGCGTCGGGGGACCACGGCACCGCGTGGCGTGACAACGCGCGCCTCCAGTACCGCAACGCGATTTTCATGGACCTCGGCGAGCGCCTCGTTCAACTCGACAACGTCGACGGCGACGGCGGTCTGGGCTACGGCTGCAACGGCACTCTCTCGTGGGCGAACACCTGGACGACGGACTACAACGCCGTCCCGGCCTACCCCTTCAGCGATCCCAACCCGCCGATCGCCGGCTTCTACTCGGCGCAGACGAGCGGCAAGCTCAACGAGATCAAGGACTCGGTGTTCTTCAACAACAACAACGCCTCGGCCTACACCGAAGCGATCGCGCGCGGTGTGGTCACTTCGAGCGCCCCTGGCGTTTCGGTGGTCAACGACAACAAGGTCGCCTCGCTGTCGCCTATCACGTCGATCACGCGCGGCCCGCTGGTCAACATCGCTGGCAACAACCAGACGCCGGTGATCGGCCTCGACGCGCGTCCGGCGAATGATGCTGTCACGAGCGTCGCCGCCGCCCCGAACGACGGCTTCTTCACGGTGGCGCAGTACCGCGGCGCGTTCGCTCCGAACGAAATCCCCTGGACGGTCGGTTGGACCGCCGCGTACGCATTCGGTTACGAAAAGGTTCCCGCGCCGGTCGCTTACTGCACCGCTGGCACCACGACGAATGGCTGCGTCCCGTCGATCTCGGGCACGGGCACGCCGAGCGCGAGCGCTGGCTCCGGCTTCACGCTGAACGTCGCCAACGTCGAAGGCGCCAAGCAGGGCCTCTTCTTCTACAGCGTCTCCGGCCGCACGGCTGCGGCTTGGAACGGCAACAGCTTCCTGTGCATCAAGGCGCCCACGCAGCGCTTCGGTAACCAGGTCTCGGGCGGCACGGCCAATCAGTGCGACGGTGCGTTCAGCGCCGACTGGAACCTCTTCATCGCCAACGCGCCGAACGCGCAGGGCCAGCCGTTCATCGGTTGCGAGACGGTCCAAGCCCAGGCTTGGTTCCGCGACCCGCCGGCCGGCAAGAGCACGAACCTCTCGAACGCTCTCGAGTTCTACGTCGCTCCGTGATCGGTAGCTGAGGTTCGCCTCCGCACTCTGGCCCCGCGTCCGTCTTTGTGACGGGCGCGGGGCTGCTCCATCGGATCCGCAACCACGGTCTGTGCTCCCGCAAGACCACACGCTGCTTCGCCGTATCTCCACGCCATGTATTCGTGCCTCGTATTCGCTGCACTCGCGTTCTCGCCTGCGACCGGTTTCGCGGCCGTGTCGCCTCAGACGTCGTCGACGCCGGCTGACGCAGCCACCGTTCAGGCCGATCCCATCGCGGCGCTCGCGGATGCACCGCTCGCTGCGGCGCGCGCGGAACTCCTGCGCCTCGCTTTCGAAGCTGCCAGCGCGATGCCGGTCAACCCACACATCAAGTCCCGCTCGAAGTCTCAAGAGCTCGCGGTCACGACGTGTGTGGAGTTGAAGCAGGCCAAGACTGCTTTCGCGTTCAGCGAGCGCATCGAGAACTGGCGACGTGGCGCTGCCTATGCCGAACTCGCTCTGCACTGCGTGCGCAACGGCGGCGAAGCCGCGGCGACGGACAGGCTGATCGACTTGGCCTACGCGGAGTCGGAAGCGCCCGCCGAGGAATTCGGCCAAGGCTGGCGGCGCGACCGCATTCGCTCGAAGATCGCGCAAGCCTTGATGCTCCGCGGCGAAGTCGAAACCGCGGCGATCTTCAAGGCGGGGCTCGAGGACGCTGAAGCCGGGAAACTCGCGGCGTTCGAGGCCGGACTGATGCCCGACGAGCGTTTCGACGGCTTCTTGAGCGTACTCGAACACGGCGTCGCGGCTGGCAGCTTCGACATGACGCTGTACGCGATGTCGGCGGTGCGCGAGATGTACCGCCGCTTCTACTCCAACGCCGAGCGCCGCGCGGTGCTCGAGAGCAAGCTCGAGGTGCTGTGGGTGAAGTCGCCGCTCGTGCTGCGAGCCGAGACCTTGCTCTCGTTCGCGCAAACAGCTGCGGACAACGCTGACAAGAGCAACGGCGTGGCGTTGCTCGAGCGCGCCACGAAGCTCATCGATGGCGCGAACTGGACCGCGCAGGAGTTCGCGGGCGTGATGGGGGAGACGGCGCGCTGCCAGAAGTCGCTGGGCCAGATCGAAGCCGCGCGCGCTTCGCTCCGGCGCGCCGAGGAAAAGTTCAACGCCGAGCGCGATTCCATCTGGAGCTTCGAACGCGCCGCGGTTTTGCGCCCGATTGCCCTGGCCCAGGCCGCGATCGGCGATTCGGACGCTGCACGCGCCACGTTCCGCCGCGCCTTCGACGACGGCGCCGAGAATCCCAACGGGCGTCCCCGCGCGGAGGACTTCACCGCGACTTGCTGCGCGCTGGCCCAGAGCGGGCTCGAGCCCGGGGATGAGCTGATGAAGCGCGTGCGGGAGATCCGCGCGGGCCTCAAGGCGCCCTGGTAGCGCCTTCCCGGCGCGCTACAGTCCCGCCCGCCGCTCGGTCGACGGGCGGACTGCCATGAAGCGCGTCCTACTCGCCCTCGTCGTCGTGCTCGTCGCCTGGTTCGGCGGCAAAGCGCTCTACCGCGCGCTCGTCTCCGACGAGACGCGGATCCGCTGGGTGCTCGACGACATGTGCGAAGGGTTCGCCGCCACGCGCATGAACCCGGTCACGGCCGGCCTGGCGACCGACTGGTTCGACGACGCGCTCGGCGCCGACCGCGAGCTGGTCAAGGCCGGTTTGGCGTCGCTGTTCTTCGAGCGGCGTGAGGACGGCCAGGGTTTTCCGTACCGCGTCGCGTGGCGCAGCGACGCCGGCCCGACGGTCGACTCGAGCGGCGAGGAGCCGACGGCGCGCATGGAGCTCGAAGTCGAGTTCTTCCGGCGCAAGGGCGCGGAGGAGAGCTCCATTTGGAAGGCCAAGGTCGACGCGCAGTTGCGCAAGCGCGACGGCGAATGGCGCTTCTTCCGCACGCACACGACGACCGTCGACGGCCGCATGCCGCGCTGAGCGGCGCCGCAGCTCAGCGGATCACGAGCGGCTCGCTCGAGGCGCACAGGAACGCGCCCGAGTACGCCATAACCCAGCTCCGACGCGGGCGACGCGCGCCGTGGAGGTGGAAGTCGGCGTCGTAGTGACGCGCGGCGCCGAGCAACAGATCGCCGCGGCCGTCGCCGTCGAGATCACCCGCGCGCGCCACGCCTGCGCCCGCCCACAACGTCTCGCCCGCCCAGCGCAGCTCGCGGATCAAGCCGCCGTCCGAGCCGCGGTGGAGTCGGCCGATCGTCGCCGTGTTCGCGTACTCCGATGCTAGCAGCAGCAGTTCGGACCGGCCGTCGCCGTCGAGGTCACCGACTCCCACGGCGCGCGTCATGTGGCCCGCGGGCGGCGTCAGGCGCATGTGTTCGTTGTTCGCGCCGCGCGTGAGCACGACGGCGAACTCGCCCGTGCGCGCGAGCACGTCGTCGAGGCCATCGCCGTCGACATCTCCCGCGGACTCGACGTCGACCCACGCCGCTGCCGTGTTCGTGCGGAGCACCGCGCCGTTGCGCCCGCTCAGCAGCGCCAATTGCGGTGTTCCGTCCGCCTGCGTTGCAAGGCACACGAACTCGGCCGCGTCATCGCCGTTCTGGTCGCCCAAGCGCACCGAACGCACGTTGTTCGCCGTGCCGCGCGGCAGCGCCGCCGCGAGCTGCGTCGACCACAGCGCGAAGCCGTCGACGCCGCGTTCGGCGCGCGCACGCACAGCGCCGCCGCCGTACTCGTCCACGAGGACGAGGTCCGCGCGTCCGTCGCCGTCGAGATCGCCGGCGCCGAGTCCGGTGATCGTCGCGCCCGGCTCGTCGAGCTCGCGCAGCTCGCCGACGCCGATCGTCACCAGGCGCCGCGGAACGCTCAGTACGAGCAAGTCCCCACGCCCGTCGCCGTTCAAGTCGCCCGCCTTGCTCGCCCACGGCGTGGTGTCGAACGGCAGGCCATAGAACAGGTGCGCGGTCCAACCGCCGATCGATTCGCCGCGCAGGTTCCAGGCTTCAAATCGTTCGACGCTGCCGAACGAACTGTCCGCGACCGCGGCGATGACGTCGACCGTCCCGTCGCCGTCGGCGTCGAACGGTTCGAACAGCAGGAGAGGATTGACGCTGTGGCCATCGGTCCCGTCGGTGCGGGCGAGGAACAGCTGATCCTCGGACCGAGAACGCGGCAGCTCGATCCAGGTGTACGCCCACCACGCCCCGACAAGGCACGCAGATCCACCGACCAGGCTCGCGAACAATCGCACGCTCGAGCGCAACTCTTCTCGATTGCGTCGCCGAACATGCTCGGTCCAGGTTCTAGCCGCGGTGGATGGATGCGCGGTGCGAGCGCTCGTCGTGCACTCGATTCTCACCCCAAGCGCGCAATCGCAACGCCGTGCGGCGGCGAGCGAACCCGCTCAGCGGATGCCCAGGCGCTCGACCGCGAGGTCGACGATCTCGTTGACCAGCTGCACGTGGCTCATTCCGGCCGCGCGCGCCGCCATGGCGAGTTCGCTGTCCTTTTCGAGGTAGCACGAGGCGTTCACCTCGAGCACGTAGATCTCGCCCGTGTCGGTGACGCGCATGTCGACGCGCCCGTAGTCGCGCACGCGCAGTGCGCGGTAGGCGCCGAGCGCCACACGCTGCACCTTGGCGCGCAACTCATCCGGCAGATCCGCGAGCACCGTCTTCGTGCCCTTGTATTCGGCGCTGCGCGTCTTCCACTTCGCCTTGCCGGTCATGATCTTTGGCGCGCCTTCCGGCAAGCCCGAGAAGTCGACTTCGATCGGCGGCAGGACCTGCGGCTGCGCATTGCCGACCACGCCCACGTACAGCTCGCGGCCGTCGACGTACTCCTCGACCAGCGCGGCGTCGTTGATCTTGTCGTGGATGGCGAGGATCCGCTTCATCATGTCGCGGATGTTGCTGACCAGCGCGTTGGCCTCGATGCCGATCGACGCGTCCTGGCGCAGCGGCTTGACGAACAGCGGCATGCGCAGGTTGCCGCCGGTCTCCATCTCGCTGTCCTGCGAGAAGACGCCGAAGTCCGGGAAGCGGATGTTGTCGAAGGCCAGCAGCTTCTTGGTGATCGCCTTGTCCTGCTGCAGATAGAACTCGCCCGGGCCGCCGCCGGTGTAGAGCAGGCCGAGCAGGTCGAGCACGGCGACCACGCCCACCGCGCCGTAGAGCACGGGCCCGAAGCTCTCGCACAGGTTGAAGACCAGGTCCGGCTGTGCGCCGTGCAGGTCGTCGACGAGGCGCTTGAGGTCGGGGCGCACCGTCGTGATCGACGCTTCGTGGCCGCCCTCGAGCAGCGCTTCGAGCACCTGGTCGGCGACCGTGTCGTAGGCGACCGGGTCGCTCGCGTACTCGTCGATGAGGATGGTGATGCGCATGCCCTGCGCGGCCCCGGGGGCGCGCCGATGTGGGCGAGCACTCTACCGACGCAGCTGCGCGTTGTCGCGTTCGCACAGGGCCGTTGTTGTTCGTGCTCGCGGAGGCGATGTTGACTGTCGGCACGCGCTCGCGTGCTCGGTGTGTGTCGATGGCCCTTCGACTGTTCAAGTCACTCCGGCTGCCCCAGCTCGAGTCGCGCAAGCCGACGCCGGTAGGGGCGGAGCGCTACGTACGCGACCCGCGCTCGCTGCACGGCGACAATCGTGTGCAGCTGCTGCGGCGCGGCGCCGAGGCCTACCCCGCCATGCTGGCCGCCATCGCGAACGCGCGGCGCAGCGTGCACCTGGAGACCTACATCCTGCGCTCCGACGCGACGGGCCGGCGCTTTCAGGCGGCGCTCATCGATGGCGCGCGGCGGGGCATCACCGTGCGGCTGATGTACGACTCCGTCGGCTCGTACCAGCTCGTCGACGACGAGTTCCTCGCCGAACTCGCGGGCGCCGGGGTCGAGATCGTCGAGTACAGGCCGCTCACGCCCTGGCGGCGCGCGTTGGTCGAGCGGCTGCAAGCGCTGCGCACGGCGGCGCTGGTGCGCATCGGCCGAGCGCCGCGCGCGCGGCGCGTGCTGTACGAACCGGGGCACTGGGGCTTCAACCGCCGCAACCACCACAAAATCCTGGTGGTCGACGACGAAGTGGCGTTCACCGGCGGCATCAACATCGGCGACGAGTACGCGCCGCCGCCCGAGGGCGGGGACTGGCACGACCTGCACGTGCGCGTCGAAGGTCCCGTGGCCCGCGGGCTCGCGCGCATCTTCCACCGCTCGTGGATCGAGGCGGGCGGGGAGTTGTTCCCGCAGCCGACTCCGGCGCTCCACGATGACGCGTTCCGCCCGATGCTGGCGCACACCTGCGACAACATGGGGCTGGTCCAACGCTCGCGCATGCACGCCGCGTACCGCCACGCGATCCGACGCGCGCAGCAGCGCGTGAGCATCATGAACGCCTACTTCATCCCCGATCATCTGCTGCGCTGGGCGCTGGGCTCAGCGGCGAAGAAGGGCGTCAGCGTGCGTGTCGTCGTGCCCGCGCGCTCCGACGTGAAGTTCGCCTGGCTCGCCGGCCGCCACCTGTACGGCGGCTTGCTGCGCGCCGGTGTGCGCATTTTCGAGTACCAGGGCGAGATGCTGCACGCCAAGGCCGGCGTCGTCGACGGCGCGTGGACCACGATTGGGAGCTTCAACCTCGACCGTCGCTCGATGTTCCACAACCTCGAGGCCGGCGTGGTCGTGCTCGACCCGGAGTTCGCCGGCAGCCTGGAGCGCGAGTTCGAAGAGACCCTCGCGCAGTGCAGCGAGCTGCGGCTCGAGGACTGGTCCCGGAGACCCTGGACCACGCGCTTCGCCGAGAGGTTCGCGCACCTGTTCGCATACTGGTTGTGAGCGGAGCGGCTAGCATGCCGCGCCACGAGGAAACCCATGTTCCACAGCAAACTTGTCGCGTTCGTGCTCAGTGTGTTCGCAATCTCCGCCGCGGCCCACGCCCAGGCCAAGATCCCGGTGCTGATCGTCAGCGGCGCCAACAACCACGACTGGCAATGGACCTCGCCGTCGCTCGAGCGCATGCTCGAACAGACCGGACGCTTCGAGGCGACGATCACCTACGAGCCCGCCAAAACCCTCGCCGACGCGGCGACTTTGGCGAGCTATCGGGCGGTGGTCATGGACTACAACGGCCCACGCTGGGGCGAGCCCGCGGAGTCGAACTTCCTCGGCGCGGTGCGCTCCGGCCTGGGCGTGGCCGTGATCCACGCCGCGAACAACGCGTTCGAGGGTTGGACGGAGTACGAGCGTCTGGTCGGCGACTGCTGGCGTGAGGGAACCGGCCACGGGTCGTTCCACAAGTTCGACCTGAAGATCGTCGACCGCACGCATCCGATCACCGCCGGGCTGGGCGACTTCGTCGGACACCCCGACGAGCTGTACCACAAGCTCGTGCGCACGCCCGGTGCCGAGCACGCCACGCTCGCGACAGCGCTCTCCTCGACGCAGTCCGGCGGCACCGGACGCGACGAGCCGATGATCCTCGTCGCCAACTACGGCAAGGGACGCGTGTTCCACACGCCGCTCGGTCACGTCTGGCCCGGTTCGCCGGAGTCGCGCGTCAGCCACGAGGATCCGCAGTTCCAGCGGCTCGTCGCGCGCGGCGTCGAGTGGGCCGCGACAGGCGCGGTCGCGCAGGAGCCGACGGCGGGGCAGGCCGCAGGCGCGGTCACCAAGTCCGCCGACGAGGGTTGGACCACGCTCTTCGACGGCAAGTCCCTCGAGCGCTGGCGCGCCTACTCGGGACGCGGCTACAGCACCAACGGCTGGACGATCGTCGACGGAGCGCTGGTCACCGGTCGCGCTGGGGACTTGTGCAGCGTCGATCAATACGACGACTTCGAGCTCGAATTCGAGTGGCGTGTTACCGACAAGGCGAACAGCGGCGTGATGTACCGCGTCGTGGAGAGCAAGTCGCCGTCGTGGAACTCAGGCGCCGAGTATCAGGTCCTCGACAACGCCTACTTCGGCGAGAAGGTGGACTACAAGCACGCGGCTGGCGCGCTGTACGACATCTGTCCGGCCGATCCTGCGGTCGAGTCGCGCAAGGTGGGTGAGTTCAATCTCGGCCGCATCGTCGTGCAGGGCGACCGCGTCGCGCACTTCCTCAACGGAAAACTCGTCGCGCAGTGTGACTTCGCCTCGGAGAGCGGCAAGGCGGCGCTCAAGGCCAGCAAGTTTGCAGACATGCCGAGTTTCATGAAGGCGCGCCGCGGTCACATCGTGCTGCAAGACCACGGCGACGAAGTCGCGTACCGCAACATCCGCATTCGGTCGCTGTCCAAGCCGACACCGCTCTTCAACGGCAAGGACCTCAGCGGTTGGACCTTCCATCTGGCCGATGGCGGAGATCCCGCCAAGACCTGGTCGGTTGCTGGCGAAGGCCATTTGGTTTGCAGCGGCAAGCCCGCCGGCTACATCCGCACCAAGGACGACTACACCAACTACGAGCTCGAGTTCGACTGGCGCTGGAATCCGAGTGCGGAGGGCAACCGCAACAGCGGCGTGCTGCTGCGCATGATTGGCGCGGACAAGGTTTGGCCGAAGAGCCTCGAAGCGCAGCTGCAGAGCGGCTCCGCCGGCGACTTCTGGATCATCGACGAGTTCCCGTGCAAGACCGACGAGAAGCGCACGAACGGTCGTAACTGCAAGCGCCTCGCGCCTACCGACGTCGAGCGGCCGCTGGGCGAGTGGAACCACTACCGCATCCGCGTGGACGGCGGCAACGTGACGCTCGAAGTCAATGGAGTGGTGGTGAACGTAGCCACCAACGTGCTCGAGACCGCCGGCAAGATCTGCCTGCAGTCCGAGGGCGCCGAGATCCACTTCCGCAACATCACATTGCTGCCGCTGAAGTAGCGCAGTTCGCGCTCGGGACAGCCGAAGCGCTCGCCGGGCCATGCGCCCGACGAGCGCTTCGAGTTTTTTGCGGCGCTGGCGCGCGTCAGGCGAGGCGCGACGCGAGGAAGGCGGAGATGTCCTCGAGCTCTTCCATGCAGACCTCGTGCATCATCGGGTAGGTCTTGAACTCGACCTTCCAACCGGCGGCTTCGAGCGCACGCACCGAGGCCACGCCGCGGTCGTAGGTCACCATCGGATCGTGGCTGCCGTGCACCCACAGGATCGGCGCGTCGCGGTTGGCCGCCGAGGCTTCCTGCTCGAGCGCGTCGCGTTGAACTAGATAACACGACAGCGCGACGATCCCGGCGAGACGCTCTGCGTGTCGCAGCCCGATGTGCAC
>Ga0169931_10001829_pt1 | contig 35169 bp, 29 predicted proteins | sample Kivu_15m_20L_FD_129675 | JGI IMG/M metagenome (GOLD analysis project Ga0169931, IMG submission 129675) | Freshwater microbial communities from Lake Kivu, Western Province, Rwanda to study Microbial Dark Matter (Phase II) - Kivu_15m_20L... | ecosystem: Environmental > Aquatic > Freshwater > Lake...
GACCTCGAGAACGTGCTCAGGGCGGCGCAGAACGTCCGGTCCGGCCTGGGCGGCGGCTGGCATTTCGCTCTGCGGGCTCTGCTCAAGAACCCCAATGCGACTCCGGAACAGAAAGCGCGGGCCGCCGAGCTTCTGCGCCAGAGCGGTCCGAGCACGTTCTAGGATCGTCGTTTCCCGGGGGTTCTACTCCTCGGTTTGCAGGGGCGCCAGCGAGAGTTTGAACTGTCGTTCCTGACCGTCACCGAAGCAAATGGTGACGATCTCCTCGCCGCTCTTGCCGGTGAGCGCGGTGACGGTTCCGATACCGAAGCGCGTGTGCCGGACGCGTTCCCCGACACCGGTCCGGGCCGCGTCCAACCGGGGGTCGTCGTTGATCGGTGGGGAGGAGCTCTGTGTACTGCTCGGGTCTCGGGTCTGCGTGCCGCCGGTTCGCGTGCTGGGCGATGCGGTGTTCCGGTTCGTGGTGGCGCCCCGCCCGCCATACCTGCCGGGTCGTCCCCATTGTTCGCCCCGGGTGCCGGGTCGCGGGGCGCGCGAGCCGAAGACGACGTTCCCGGGCCAGGTGCGCGACCGGTCGATGTGCTGGACCTCGGCGGGCAGGTCGGCGAGGAAGCGTGATTCGTCGTTGCTGATGACGTTTCCGTGGACGAAGCGCTGACGGGCGCGGTGCAGGGTGAGGTGTTTGCGGGCGCGTGAGCATGCGACAAAGAGCAGGCGTCTCTCCTCGTTCTCGTCGGCCACTTCGCCGCGACGTCCGTGCGGGAAGAGGTTCTCCTCGACGCCGACCACGTGGACGGTGTCGAACTCCTTGCCTTTCGATGCGTGGGCGGTGAGCAGTTGGACGCATCCGGCGGGTCCGTTCTCGGCTTCTTCGCTGCTCGCGGTGAGGGCGATCCGCTCGAGGAAGAGTTCGGTGAGTCGCCGCGGGGTGTAGGGCTGATCGTTCTCGTCGATGGCGTTCTCGCCGATGCTGCGGGTGAACTCGGCGGCGGCGTTGAGGAGCTCGTCGAGGTTCTCCACCCGGTCTTCGGCGTTCTCGCCGCTGTGGCGTCGCACGTATTCGCGCAGGCCTGCGTCGAGGATGACGTTGAGCGCGGCGACGGGTCCGAGGGTGTCGATGGCTTCGTTGAGCCGGTCGAGGAGCGCGAGGAGGTCCTCCCAGCCGGCGCGTCCTCGTCCGGTGCGGTTCTCCGTGACGAGGATTCGCAGTGTCTCGATGAGGTTGTTGCCGTCGGCTTCGATCTCGAGTGCTTCGAGGGTCTTGGGTCCTATGCCGCGTCGCGGTGCGCCGACGGCGCGGGTCAGGGCGAGCATGTCGGTGGGGTTGACCGCGAGGCGGAGGTACGAGATGGCGTCCTTGATCTCGGCGCGTTCGTAGAAGCGCAGCGCGCCGACGACGGCGTATGGGGTGCCGTCGACGATGAGGGCCTCTTCGAAGCTTCTCGTCTGGGCGTTGGTGCGCATGAGGACGGCGGTCGTTCCGCGGCGCAGGTCTTGTTTGATCTCGTCGGCGACGAAGCGGGCTTCGTTGCGGTCGTCGGCGTGGACGATGACGCGGACGGGGTCGCCGTGTTCGTTCCCGGTGCGCAGTTCGGGTCGGAGGCCGGACGGGTTGCCGTCGATGATGCTCTGGCAGACCGCGAGGATCTCCGGCGTGGACCGGTAGTTCTCCCCGAGTTTCACCACCTTGGTATCCGCGCCCCAGTCGTTCTGGAAGTTCGTCAGCGCCTCCGGCGTGGCGGCCCGGAAGCCGTAGATGGCCTGGTCGGCGTCGCCGACGACGCAGATGTTGCGGTGTTTCGCGGCGAGCATGCCGACGATGGCGTACTGTACCGGGTTGGTGTCCTGGTACTCGTCGACGAGGATGCTGGTGAACCGGTTCTGCCAGCGGCCCCGCACGTCGGGGTTCGCCTCGAGGAGTTCTTTGGTGCGTAGTAGGAGGTCGTCGAAGTCGAGTGCTCCGAGGCGGGCGAGCCGGCTCTGGTAGGCGTCCAGGACCTTGCTCATGGTCGCGTCGGGTTTCACGGGCATGCCGTTCTTGATACGGGAGATGATGCCGGCGCTGGCGCGGAGCTCACCGGGCTCGGTCGGCATGTTCAGGGCGCCGTGGATCTCACGCAGAAGAGTGCGCACGTCGGAGGTGTCGAGGATGGTGTAGGCGCTCGGGAGTCCGGCTGCCTCGCACTCTATGCGGAGGAACTTGGCGCAGAACGCATGGAAGGTCGAGACCCACATGCGGCGCGGGTCGACCTCCGGTAGGAGGTGTGCGACGCGTTCGCGCATCTCCTCGGCGGCCTTGTTGGTGAAGGTGACGGCGAGGATCTGCCAGGGTGCCGCGGTGTTGCTGGCCACCAACAGTGCGATGCGGTGGGTCAGCACCCGGGTCTTGCCGGACCCCGGGCCGGCGATGACGATGAGTGGTCCGGTCAGGGTTCTGACGGCGTCGGTCTGCTCGGGGTTCAGGCCGAGGGTGTACTGCGCAACGGCGGCCGCGATGTCGACCTGTGGGTATTCCTCGCCGCTCTCCGAAGTTCCGGTGTCGCCGTCGGGTTCGTCCCAGGGTTCCCAGGTGGGCTCGTCCGCGAACGGGTTCCCGGTGTCGTTCATGTTCCCTGACGGTGCCCTTCTCCGGGGTTCTGGCAAAGCGCCGCGCGCGTCACCTCTCGACGTGTACGCCATCTCCCGCGCCATCTCCCGCGCCATCTCCCGCGCCATCGTCCCTCTCGCCGCTCGTACCGCCGGTGACGGCGTCAGTGACCGCCATGGTGATTGCGCCCGACAGTAGGGGCAGGAGTCTCTCGGCGGGGATCTCCTCCACGCGGTTCTCCTGGAGGTCGATGAGCGCCATGCGCGGTGTTTCCGAGTCGGGTGTCGCCAACTCCAGTCGTGCCACTTCGACACCCTCACCGCCTTCCTCGGGTGTGGCTGGCGTTCCACCGCGCAGGATGTACTCGGTTATGAGGTCGGCGGCCTGCAGGGTGATGTCACGGGTGCTGCCGTCGTCGTTGAAGTGGGCAAGGATACGGCTCCCCGGGGGGAGCACGATGAGGGTCGAGATCCCTTCGGGTCGGGTCCGCGAGAGCAGGAGCACGGTCCCCACCGTCGTCGCGCCGCCGATCGGTGCCGTGATCCGTGTTCCCCTGCACTCGGTCAGGCCGTCTCCGGTTCCCGAGAGGCCTCCGGTCGGGCTCCTCGGGCGCGTACCGCGCCGGTTTCCCGGTCTTGCCCGTCTCTGTGCGGCACCGACGGTCTCCCCCGGACCGTTTCGGTCCTTTCATAGATGCCGGGTAACCGGTAGAGGAGGAATGGCCTTGGCCACTCTAAAGAACACACAAAAGAATGCTGCGCGCAAGACGAAGAAGGAGTTCTACCTGGGTGGGTACGACGCGAAGTCGTGCCAGACCCTGGTGATGAAGAACCACCATCCGAGCTACACGCAGGAAGATCAGGACGACATCCCGCCGGGCGACCTCGCCCGCATGGAGGACGGCGTCCGTTTCGAGTCCGAGGTGAGCAGCCTCTGGAGCGCAGCTCTCGGTGAGCGGTTCCTGGCGATTCCCGCCTGTGACCGTTCCGAGAAGTCAAAGCGTCTCCGTGAGAAGCTCACGCTGGCGGCGATGGAGAACCCGGGCAACGCCCGAGTGATCTGGAACGCCCGCCTTCCCAAGATCAGGAAGAGCAATCGCACCGGCGAACCCGACGCACTAGTGCACTGGGGTCTCGACGCTTCAGGAACCCACCTGTGGGTACCTGTCGACGTCAAGCACCACAAGAGCATCAAGGGCGAGCGTTCCAACCGTGGCGGTCTGCCCGTCTCGTCGTTCGCGGATCCGTTCCACCAGTCGGCCGCCATGGTCGATCTCGGTGACGGCACCCCGCAGCAGAGCGACGCCTTGCAGTTGGCTCACTACTTCCGCATGCTCAAAGATCTCGGACATGCCGCCCCTGTGGCGGTTGGCGGGATCGTCGGCAAGGAGCTCCAGATCCTCTGGCATCAGCTCGACGAGAAGGTCTACGACCGTCGCTCGAAGAGCGCCCTCGAGATCTACGACTCGGCGTTCGCCGAGGCCGTGAAGATCGCTTCCAACGCCCTCGACGGTTTCGCAACCGTCGAACCGGAGTGGAAGGACGAGTGCAAGTCGTGCGTCTGGCGCACGAGCTGCCACGACGAGCTCAAGGTCGACCTCGATCACATCACCCTGGTTTCCGGGGTGACGCCGTCGAAGGCAAAGTCGCATTACGCGGCCGGTGTGCGCAGGATCTCCGATCTTGCCCGCCGTGACTGGCGTACCGCGACCCTCATCGACGGAAAGGTCGACGTCCGTGCCCTCAAGGCTTGGGCGCTCGCCGTTCCGGCCGAGACCGCAGTGCTCGAGTTCCCAGGCGACACGAACCATGCCCGTCAGGCCGGTTCGTTCGGTCTGGCCGGCGTTCGCACCGCAGGCGACGTCCTGGCCCTCGACGAGGAGACCATGGCCTACAACGGCCTCGGTTCCATCGGCTTGGCCAAGAGCATCGACAACGCACGCGCCCAGAAGATCGGTAAGGTTTTCCTCGGTCGCGGTGTGACGTCGGTGAGCATCAACCGCTCGGTCTACGAGCAGGATGTCGACATCGAGGACGAGAACGGTTTCGTCTACCTCATTGGTGTGCGCACCACCGGTCGCAAGCTGACTTCCGGTCAGACCGAGACCGAGCGCAAGCGCGGTGAGGGACGCTTCGAGTACAACGCGTTCGTCAACTGGGAGCAGAGCGAGGACGGCGAAGCGAAGGTGTTCGCTGATTTCTGGAAGCACATCCAGGAGTCGCGTGAGTACGCATCGCGTCGCAAGTACGCCTACCGGCTCTACCACTACTCATCCCACGAGCCGATCGCCTTCAAGAAGTTGGCGGTCCGTCACGCCGGAAAACCCGGTGTGCCGACCCTCGAAGACGTGGAGGAGTTCTTCGCTCTCAAGGAGGTCATCGATCTCTACGAGGTGCTTGTCGAACAGCTGGTGTGGCCCACCGAGTCCGTCTCCCTCAAGGAGGTGGCCAAGTGGGTGCGCTTCTCCTGGCGTGATTCCGATCCGGGTGGCGGTAACTCGCTCGCCTGGTACAAGGATGCGGTCTCGCACCCGGACAAGAGTGTCCAGGAAGAGAACCGTCAGCGTCTCCTCGAGTACAACGAGGACGATGTCACGGCCCAGGTCGCGATCCGCGACTGGTTGACCCGATTGGGTGAAGCGCGTCTCCCCGGCAAGAAGTTGCCGGAGATCGCGACGCTCGACCGTCGTTTCAGCCGCCGCTGAGAAACCTGCCGGTCCGCCGGCGCAAAGGACCCCCCGCATCCGCGGGGGGTCCTTTCCTTTCCCCGGCCGTCCGCGATCCGTCCCGTCGACCCCGCGGCAGGGGGTATGCCCGCGGCGTCGTATCCGGCACCTTCGAGATATGGTTTCTGCCGACGTCACCGCTGCTGCCTCGCCGCTCGACCCCTCCCCGGCCGTCGCACGCCCGGCCTCGCCCGTTGCCGATCCCGCGACCCCAGACGGCGTGGAGGCGTTCCTCGGTGCCGGCGGTGTCGCCGGTCTGCTCTTCACCGCGTCGTGGTGTGCCGCCGGTGTGCTCCTCGAGCGGCAGTTCAAGGAGGTCGGCCCGCCGTCGAAGGTTCCGCTCCTCGTCGTCGACTGCGAGACCCATCCGCATCTCGCGGACCGTTTCCAGGTCCGTTCGCTGCCGACGTTCGTCCTGATGCGCGGCGAGCGCGAGGAGGGGCGTCTCCTCGGCGCGTTCTCCGGCGACCAGGTCCGCTCGCTCCTCGAGCGCCCGGTGCTCAATCGCTCCTCGGTGAAGACCGCATCGCCCCGTGCCGCCCACACCTCGCCGGCTTCCGTCGCTCCCTCGAGCGGAGGCGCGTCGTGACGGTCTCGCGGCACGTTCCGCGTCTCGCCTCGCCGCGTCGTATCGATGCTCGGCCCGCCGGTGCCACGGTGCCCCGTGTCGCCTTCGATCTTGTCGAGCTCGATCCGAAGGTCCGTTCGCTCGCCGGCGGTGTCGGCGTGCAGGTCGGTGCCGCGCTCGAGCTGCCGGTCGCCGCACTCGAATCCCTGCAGACCGGTCTTGGTGCCCGGGTCGAGGGGTTCTTCCTCGCCGCCCGCGCCCTCTGGGCCGGCCTCGACGTCGCGGACCTCGCCGCGTCGCTGCCCGTCTCCCCGCTGGCCGAAACCTGCCCGGTGCTGCCCGCCGGTTCGGTGCTGGTACGCGTGCCTCTACTCGACGTCCGCCAGAAGGATTCGCGCACGTTGCGTGTTGATCTGGCCGGTCAGTTCGTGGCGCTCGAGCACGTTCCGGTGCTGCGTCCTGTGCTCGATCTCCTCGACGCGTCCCCGGACTGGGATGCGCTCGCTCTGCTCGGTGTGCTAGAACGTGACGGGGATCGTTCGGCCCTGACTCTCGAGGCGCGTTCGCCGATCTGGCCGCTCGAGCTCGGTGCGGCCGCCTGCCCGGGTGAGCTTCGTCGTTCGGTCCGCATCGAGGCGAGTCATGCCGGTTGGCGTGATCGTCGGGTGCGCCGCCTGCTCAGGGTCTCTGTGGATTCCCTGCAGGTCTGGCCGGATCCGTCGCCGTTTCGCGTCTAGGCGTCGCGACGGCTTCCTGCGCTCAGCGTTCCTCGTCGGGGGGCAGGTAGAACGACTCCGGGAGGATCTCCTCGCCGTCCCGGCCCGTGACGTCCGCTGTCGTGGGTGTTTTGACGGGTGTCTCGATGGGTTTCCCGAGCGTTTCCCGTTCGGAGTCTCGTTTCGCTTCCCGGTCTCTCCTCCGCCCGGGGATCGGCTCCGCTGCAGCGTTCTGTGTCCTGGCGCGCGCGAGGTGCCGCTTCGCGAGTTTCTTCACGCTCTCGGTTCGTGCACGCCGTCCGATCTCGTCGAGGGTGAAGGGGTCGTCGAGGAGTTTCACCGCTCGTTTTCGTGCGCTCGTCGCGATCTCCGGGGCGAGGGCGAGGACGAGGAGCTTCTGCGGGTCCTGGCGCACCTCGTTGACGAGCCGCCGATGTTCGAGGAGACGCTTGACGCGTGTGCGTGTCCGGAGGGCGAGGAGCAGGAGGACAGCAACGATCGAGACGATGATGACGGTGTCCCGCTCGTTGTTCTCCCCGGCCCACACGCCTGCGCGTGTACCCGTTAGCCCGGCCACGATTCCGGTGACGGCGACGACGAGGATGAAAAGGCCTTTGAGGATGATCCGCGGTCTCCGTGCCAGGAGGACGAGTCCGGTGAAGAAGGTGAGGGCCAGAACGGCGAACACGACCTCGCGTGGGTAGGAGGCGAGTCGTTCGCGCCATTCGTCTGGGAGGGTGAGGTCGTTCATGTGCCGGGGTCCGTGCCGGCTATTGTGTGCTTGACGCCCCGGTCCGCAGTGCTCTGGGTGAGCACGGGTTTCTCGGCTCCTCTGCGGGGCGTGCGTGCTCTCTGTGGGGTGTGCTTACTCTCCGGTGTTCCAGCGGGGCCCGTCGTCGGGCCGGTCCCAGCTCTCGACCCGGGTGGCGACCTCTTCGCGCACCCAGGCGCGTGTCTGCCACTGCTCGGCAAGGAAGATGGTGGTGAGGAGTTCGCGTTCGAGGACGGCCTCCTCGAGGTGTTCCCACTCGTAGAGCAGGCTGGCCTGGTCTCCGTACCCTTCGTGGAACTCGCTCCAGAGGGCGCGTCCGCGGTTACCGCGTCGGGCTGCGCACCAGGCGGGGACCATGTCGGTGAAGGGTTCGCCCATGCCGATGGTCGAGATGTCGAGTAGGAGTACCCGTCCTTCGTGCCAGATGATGTTCCCGGTGTGGGCGTCGCCGTGCACGAGCGAGCGGGTGTTGCCGGCCCAGGAGATCTCCTCGGGCAGGCGTGCGGCAAGGGTCATCAGTTGCCCGAGGAGGTTCTCCTCGACGCCGATCCCGCTGAGTTCGCGTAGTCTCCGTCGCAGGTCGTTGCGGCTCTGGGTCCGGGGCGGGATGACCAGGTCGTCGACACGGTGGAGGTCGGCGAGAACCTTTCCGAGGTTGCGGATGGCGTCGGGTGCGGGGCGTCCCTGCGGCCACACGGTCGCGGTGCCCAGGCGTGTCGGCAGCGGCCGGTCGTGGGAGGGTTCGAGGACTGGCGCGCGGCTAGCCCCGAGGGCGTGGGCGCGTCCGATGTTCTCCTCGGCCTGGGCGGTGTCCTCCTCGGTGATACGCACGACGCTGGTGCCGTCGCCGAGGACGATGCTGCTACCATGGTGGAGGAGTCGCGGGGTGTCGAGTTTGATACCGGCGCGGCGGACGTCCTCGACCACGCCCGCCAGGTCGGTCTGGGTGGGGGCCCTCACAGAGAGATCGCCGCGGTGAGTGCCGTCTGGAATCGTCGGAGCGCCTCGCGTCCGGTGGTGCTCGCCTCGAGGAGTTCGTACCCGGCGGGGATGACGACTCCTTCGGACCTGCCGTCGGGGTCGAGGATGGCGCTGGTGGTGGACCGGTCGGCGTCGATCTCGATGATGACCCGGGTGTACTCGTTGTCCTCGAACCTGGCGACGCGGCGTACGCGGGGTAGGGAGACGCTCAGGGTGTAGCTCCTCCCGGCGGAGTTCGCCTCGAACATGGCGAAGATACGATCGGTGACTAGGTACACGCTCGCGGTGTCGACGCCGATCGAGGTGTGGTACCCGAGGATGGGGATCTGGTGGAACATGTCAGGCGTGCTCGCTCCTAGGGCTGCCATGATGGCCCCGGGGAGCTCCGGGATCGGCGGCATTCCGGTGAGTGCGGCGAGGAGTTCGGTGTTCACGGAGGTGGTCATTTGGGTGACGGTCCGCCGCACCCCCTTCCGGCGCCGCCGTTTCGCGGGGGTCTTCATAGCGTCTCGGCCTATTGCGGCCCTCTTGGGCGCACCTACGGTGTCGCTGACCGGGGAGATCCTCTCCCCCTGAAACCACGAAAGGTGGAACCAATGAACGGTGCATCAGTCACCTTCGTAGGGAACGTCACCCAGCAACCGGAACTGCGTTACTCGCAGGCCGGAAAGCCATGGGCCACGTTCTCCGTCGCCGTAAACGAGTACGGCAAAGACAAGAGCGGCGAGAAGACCGAGCACACCTCGTTCTTCAATTGCAAGCTCTTCGGCGACGCCGCAGAGAACTTCTGCGAATCCGTCGAGAAGGGCAACCGCGTCATGGTGACCGGTACCCTGAAGATGGAGAAGTGGACGAACAAGGACGGCGAGGAGAAGACCTCTCCGACCGTCTACGTCGACGAGGTCGGCGTCTCGCTGCGTTGGGCCAAGGCCGCCATAACCCGCATCGCGGGTAACGGTGGTAACAACGCTGGTCGCGTCCCCGCCGCAGCAGGTGCTCCTGCTGCTCAAGCCGATTTCGGGAACGAAGAGAACCCCTTCGTCTGATCCGACGCCGATCGCATGATCGGTTCGATGTCGCAGCGCGCGACGGTCCTCACGGGCCGTCGCGCGTTCTTCATTTCCCCTACTTCACCACCCCTGCCTCGCTTCTTTCGTTCGGTGTTTCTGCTGGTCTCCGAGCACCCGGCACCATGGGTTCTCCTGGCCCGCGTCCGGCGTGCCGCTCTCGCCGCCGCCCGTGTTCGCCCCTGCATGACCGTGTCCACTGGTAACCGCTGACAGACGTCGCCGTCGTCACACGGTTCCTCCGGTGACGTCGTCCTCTCCCGCCACGCCAACTGACACGATCGACACGATCGACGTGCCCGGCCGATACGCCTCCGCGGTCTCGGCCCCGCGGACGGTATCGGGTTCCTGGTTCGCCCGTCGTCGCGTCGAGCGTCTCGCCAGGCAACTCGAATCCCGTGTCGTCTCCCTAGAGGGTGTCTCCGAGGATCTTGTGCTCGCCCTGTGGGTCTCGTTGCGGGGACGTGTGCGGTCCACCCCGGCGTCGACGGGGTTCACCGACACCGAGCTCGTCGAGGCGCTCGCCTTGGTCTCGTTTCTCTCGCCGCGCATCCTAGGTCTGCGTCCCTACCCGGTGCAGCGTCTCGGTGCGCTCGTGCTGGCCACCGGTTCGGTCGCCGAGATGCGGACCGGGGAGGGCAAGACGCTCGCGACAGGAATGGCGGCTCTCGCGCTCGCGCTGCCGGGCTGCGGGGTTCACGTGGCGACGGCGAACGAATATCTGGCGGCCCGCGATGCGGCGTTCCTCGCCCCGCTCGCGTCGCTGCTAGGCATGACGGTGGGGGTGTCGCGTCAGGGTGCTTCCAAAGAGGAACGCATCGCCGCGCATCGCTGTGACGTGGTCTACGGGACGTCGACGTCGTTGGGTTTCGATTACCTTTACGACAACCTTGCGGTGTTCGCCAAGGACGTGGCGTGCCGTGAACCGTTCGCGGCGCTCGTCGACGAGGCCGATTCGGTGCTCCTCGACGAGGCGGTGACACCGCTGCTGGTCTCTGTGACCGGCTCGCCGCTGAACACGGACTTCGCCGGGATGGCGAAGATGGTCGCCGGTCTCGACCCGGACCGCGACGTCTACCTCGATCCGGACGGTTCGTCGGTCTCGCTCCTCGATCCCGGTATCGATGCACTCGAGGGACTGCTCGCGGGTCGTCTCGGTGCCGCACGCCTCCATGAGCGACCCCGGTTGGTCGCGGAGGTACAGGTGGCGCTCGACGCCAGGTTCCTCTTCGTCGAAGGTGTGGACTACATCGTCGCCGACACCAACGAGGGCCCGTCGGTGGTGCTCGTGGATGCCAACACCGGTCGGAGGCGTTCGACGAGTCGTCTGCGTTCGGGGTTGCACGAGGCGCTCGAGGCCAAGGAGGGTCTGTCGGTGCGTCCCGGCGGGGTGACTCGGGCGATGATATCGGTGCAGAACTTCTTCTCCCGCTACCCGGTGCTCGGCGGAATGACCGGGACCGCGTCGTCGGCGCGTGAGGAGTTCATGGAGTTCTACGGCCTCGAGGTGCTCGGCGTGCCGACGCACCGCCCGTCGATGCGTCTCGACATGCCGGACCGGGTGTTCGCTTCGCGTCCCGAGCGCGACGACGTTCTCGTGGAAGCGGTCGCGACGTTGCGCGCTGCCGGTCGACCCGTCCTCGTGGCGTGTGAGTCGGTTGCCGACGCCGCCCGTGTCGGCTTGCTGCTCCGCGGGCTTCCCGAGGACGGGTTCCCCGCGGTGCGGGTGCTCTCGGCGAGGGACCCGGAGGTGGAGGCCGAGGTGCTCGCGCGTGCCGGTGAGCCGTCGGCGGTGACGGTGGCGACGGCGATGGCAGGTCGTGGTGTCGACATCATGCTCGGCGGGTTGCCGGGTTCGGAGGGTTTCGAGTCGCGTCGTGCACAGGTGCTCGCCGCCGGTGGTCTTGCGGTGGTCTCGACGTGTCGGTACCCGTCGCGCCGTGTCGACGACCAACTGCGTGGCCGCGCCGGTCGTCAGGGTGAGCCGGGTTCGTCGCTCTTCCTGCTGAGTTTCGACGAGGAGTTGCCGCGCCGCTACGCCCCGGATGCCGTCCGCGGCCTGCTCGGAGCCAACGGGGAGTTGCCGGGCCGTGTGGCGTCACGGGTGTTCGAGAAGGCGCAGGACGCGCTTTCCTCCGAGCATGTGGCGTCACGTCGTGAGGTGTTCCGTGCCGATGTGCCGCTCGCGCGTGACCGGGAGGCGTTTTATGCGTTCCGGCGTTCGCTACTGCTGCTCGAGCCGTGGGATCGTGTGCTCACGGTGGTGCGGACCGCGTTCGCCCATCGTCTCGACCGCCTCGACGGGACGGGAGGCGCTGGTGAGCCGTCGAGCTCGTCCTTCGTCGGGCTCTGGCCGCAAGGTTTGGCGTTCCCGTCCCTCGGGTCCGCGCGTGACCGCTCCCCACGCAGGGCGACGGGCTCGTCGGCCGGGCGGTCCGCGGTACTTGATGTGCTCGTCGATACGTTCGTCGTCGATCTCGCGTCGCGTCTCTCTCCGTTCGAGGGTCTCGACGACGAGGTACGTGCGGGGCTCCTCGGCCGGCTGGTCGGTTCACTGGTGCTCGATGCGCTCGACCTGGTGTGGGCTGGGCATCTCGAGGCGGCTTCGGCGCTCTACGGGGATACGCGTCTGACCGCGCGGACGGGTCAGGATCCCGAGCGGGTGTACCGCTCGTTGTTGCGGGATTCCTTCGAAGAGGTGTTCGAGCGGTTCTTCACGACGGCGATGTTCAACCTCGGCACGTTCCGTCTTACCGCGGTGCGAGTGGGTCCCGCCCCCGCGGCCGTATCGTCGAATATCCCACCCGACACCTCGCCGGTTCCCTCGCCGCCGGTCTGATAGGCGACCCCTCCGGGCCCCGACCGTGCCCGACGTGTCCGACCGGGATTGTCGCCGAGCCTTCTCGCCGCACCGTGTAGGACATGCTCGTTCGAGGTACGCCTGCGGTCCATGCCCGTGGTCTGGCACGCCGTGCACGCTCGCGTCTCCTACAGTGTTCGGGGGCGGTGCTGGGTTCGGGGGTACTCCTGTGGTTCTCCTTCGATACCTCGTTCTTCATCCCGTTGCTCCTTCTCGCCGCCCCGGTGTGTCTGCTCGCCGCTCTCGGGGTGCGACGCTTCAACGTCGAGTACCTGAAGGCTTCGACCGGTGTTCGTGCTGAGGCCCGGGTGGCCCGGGTGCTCGGGCGTTGTCCGCTGGTAGCCGTGGTGCACGGCGCATTGCTGGGTCGCGGTGACATCGATCATGTGGTCCTCGGTCCGCGCCTCGTGGCGGTTGAGACTAAGCACGGTCGTGGTCCGGTGAGTTTCGATCGCGACGGCTCGCTACGGGTGGGTTCCCGTCGTCTGCCGCGTGACCCGGTTGCTCAGGCGCGCGCTAACGCCGCCCGGCTCGGTGAGCGTCTCGGTCGTCACGCCGACGCGGTAGTGGTCGTCGTCGACGCGACGTCGCCAGCCTGCCGTCACGATGGTGTCTGGGTGTGCTCCCTCAAGGAGCTGCCCGCGGTTATCGAGACGCTCCCGGCGCGTATCGACGCCACCACTGCCGAGAGTTTCGCCCGGTCGCTACCGGTGGCAGGCTGACCTCCCGCCTCGGTCGCACCGCTCACCGGCGTGCTGCCTGCCTACCGGCAGCGACCTCACTCCAGGTTGCCACTCTCCGTCAGGTGTCGCTTATCGGTGACACTGACCGGTGACACTGACCGGTGACACTGACCGGTGACACCCCCGTCACGGGGTTGGTTCACTCCGGCGTCACCGTCGGTTTCACTCGCCCATCGAGTCGCCGACGATCTCGCCTTCCCAGGGGTTCGTGCGGCTGCGACTGGTGCCGCCCCGGCACGGTGCCCCGCTTTCGGGGGCCTGCGGCCCTTCGGCGTACCGGGCCACGAAGATCCCGATACGAGGGTCTTTGGTCTCATTCAGCGCGAGCCGACGGTTCCATGCCGTGAGGACGATAGGGCTGGCGATGCCGCGGCGGGGGGAGAGAATGACGTAGCGGTGGGTCTTCCAGCGTTCCCGGAGGGCGTCGATCTCCGTGGTCTTGATGGTGTCCGGGTCGTAGGTGATGGAGACCGCGCCGTGTTCGAGGCTGTGGACGACGTGTTCGTCGTAAAGTTCCTCCGTGTACGCGCCGCAGTTCTGCCAGACCGGGTGGTGCGGGCCTCCGGCGCCCGGGTTCTCGGTGTATGAGATGCGTTTCTCGGTGTGGATGCCGCCGGCGTACTCGTAACTCACTGTGTCCTCGATCTCGCCGCTGCCGCGTCCGATCTGGGCGACGCTCACCACGACGACGCTGAGCATGCCGAGGATCACCCAGGGGAGGAGCCCTCCGAGCCGTCGTGCTCCGGTTGCGGTCTCGCTGTTCGTACTGCTCGTGGGTGTCACGCGCGGTGACGGTCGCTCTGGGCCGGGTTTCGTCACGTCTCCGCCCCCGTCGCCGCGTATCTCGGCGCTCATGTTTCCTGTTTCCCCTAACGGGAGCAGGCTTCCGGGAGGCCTTGTGCCCGCTCGTCTCGCCGCCAAGGGTGCTGGGTAAGCCGCCAGACCCCCACACCCCACAACCGGCGGCCGGTCCACGCTCGACGAGAGCCTTGGATCCGCATCGAGGCCCGTTCGCCCGCTCTCCCTTCGTGGAGGACGAGTGGACGGGCCTCTGCACGTTCCCGGTGCTTCGTGCGGGCTACGGCTTTGCGTGCACCGTCGTCGTCATGTGGAGCCACAAAAACCCTGCGGGTGCTCGTCATGTAACGGTGGAGGTCTTCGATCCGGCGTTCCGTGCCGATCTGGCCTCGGTGCTCCTCGATGTGCGCCTGCACGGCGGCACGTACCCGCCGCTCTACGTCGACGCGACCGTCGAAGGTGTCTCGAACTGGCTCGAGCAGGACGCCGCGCTTCTTCGGCTGGTCGCGCTCCAGGATGGTCGCGTGGTTGGGCACGTGCAGATCGTTGCGGCGGATACGGGTGACCCCGACGTCGCGAAGGCACTCACCGATCTCGGTCTCGCACCGAAGGGTTTCGCGGAATCGTCTCGCCTTTTCGTGCACCCGGAGTTCCGCGGTCTCGGTATCGGGCGTCTACTCAAGCGCGCTGCCGCCGAGCGGGCGTGGGGTCTGGGTCTGCGCCCGGTGTCCACCGTTATGGTTTCCCAGGAGGAGTCCGTGGCGCTCAACCGTTCCGAGGGCTGGATCGAGTCGGGTTCGTTCACCGGGAAGTCCGGTCTCGTGAACCTGGTGTTCCTCGCCCCGGAGCCGTCACGCCTGGAGACCGATCTGGTGCACGCCGGGGTGCGCGACAATGGTCTCGGCGCGGTTGCGACCGGCATCGAGGTCTCGACGACGTTCTCGATGGCCGAGCCCGGCAAGTACGGCGAGTTCGCCTACGCGCGCAGCCAGAACCCGACGAGGAAGGCCCTAGAGGAGGCGCTTGCGAAGGCCGAGGCAGGTCAGCGTGCGATGGCGTTCTCTTCGGGGTTGGCGGCGATCGATGCGGTGCTGCGACTGCTCGCCCCCGGTGAGCGTGTGTTGATCGGTACGGACGCCTACGGCGGTACGTGGCGTCTGCTTGACAAGGTCTGGTCGCGCCACGGGATCGGTGTCGATGTGGTTGACTTGACCGATCTGGAGAAAGTTGCGTCGGCGTGGACGGCGAAGACCCGCATGCTGATGCTCGAATCCCCGTCGAATCCGCGCCTCCAGGTGTTCGACATTCCCGCGCTCGGTGCCCTGGTGCACGGCCTCGGTGGTCTGCTGGTGGTCGACAACACGTTCGCGACCCCGTACCTGCAGCAGCCGCTCACGTTGGATGCTGACGTGGTGGTGCACTCGGCGACGAAGTATCTCGGCGGTCACTCCGACGTCGTTGCCGGCGCGCTCGTCGTGCGTGACGAGTCGCTCGCCAAGGAGTTCGTGTTCACGCAGAAGGCCGTGGGCGCGGTGCCCGGGCCGTTTGACTCGTTCCTGGTGCTGCGCGGCATGCGGACCTTGGCCGTCCGTGTCGAGCGTCAGAGCGCGACGGCTTCGAAGCTGGCGTCTGTCCTCGAGTCGCATCCGGCGGTCTCCCGGGTGCACTACCCGGGGCTGGTCTCGCACCCGCAACATGGACTCGCCGCGCGGCAGATGCGGGCCTTCGGCGGCATGCTCAGTGTGAGTCTCGTTGGTGGTCGCGACGCGGCGGTGGCGATGGTGAAAAGCACCGAGGTGCTGACCTTGGCCGAGTCCCTCGGGGCGGTCGAGTCGCTTATCGAGCATCCGGCTAGCATGACGCATGCGGTCAACAGTGGCAGCGCGCTCGCGGTCGATCCGTCCCTGGTGCGCATCTCGGTCGGTCTCGAGGATCACTGGGTTCTGGCCCGGGATCTCCGTCAGGCCCTCGATCGTCTTCTCTGACACGCCGCTTGACTCGTTCACCGAAGTACGCCCCGGGGGCACCTGTTCGTCATCGTGGTTGTTCCGGCGGCGTCGTTGACGTTGCGCTGCAGGCGCTGACGGTGGTGTGTCCATCCACTCGAGTGGCGTCATGACGACGCCGAGGAGACATCCATGAGCACATCTGTGAGCAGGAAGAGCCCGAACCATCCGTCGATGCGCAGGCATTCGGTCCTGCATCCGTCGATGAAGAAGTTCATCGACGAGCTCGCCAAGAGCGGTTCGGTCACGGCCCTCACCGAGGAGGAGTCCGACGCGGTCCTGGAGAGCATGGAGTTCGACGGTTGCATCGCGCGACCCAAGGATTCCTCGAAGGCCTGAGCGTCTTCACCCCGGCTCCGGGGACGCAAAGAGCCGTCGATGCCCGCTGTTGCGGGTCTCGGCGGCTCTTCTCGTTTCCGGTGCTCCGGCTGTGTGCCGGTTCGTGTTGGGTGGTAGGTGCGTAGGGTCAGGTTTTCTTGCGCGCCCGGTCGTTGCGCAGCCCGGGTCTCTTCGTGCCGGCTGCATTCCGTCTGGTGCCGGATGTTTTCTTCGCGCCGCCGCGTACGTCGTCTCCGACGCTTCGCGGGGTCCGTGTCGGCCGGGGACGTTCGACGCCTACGTTGCCGCGCGTCGTGAGTGGCGGGATGGTGATCTCCGGTGGTTCCTTGTCGGAGTAGGGAAGTGAGGTGAGGAGGTGGCCGATGAGGTTCACCCGGGCGGACCGCTTGTCGTTGGAGTCGACGACGAACCAGGGGTTCGTGTCGGTGTCGGTGGCGGCGAACATCTCCTCCTTCGCGACGGTGTAGGCATCGTAGCGGTCGATCGCCGCCAGGTCGACTGGGGAGACCTTCCAGCGTTTCGTGGGGTTTTCCGCGCGGGCCTTGAAGCGCCTGTGCTGTTCCTCGCGGGTGACTGAGAGGTAGTACTTCCGCAGGTGGGTCCCGTCAGCGGCGAGCATTTCCTCGAAGTGGGGTGTGTCGCGGAGGAACCGCTGGTGTTGTTCGGGGGTGCAGAAGCCCATGACGGGTTCGACGCCGGCGCGGTTGTACCAGGAGCGGTCGAAGAGGACGATCTCGCCGGCTGCCGGGAGGTGTTCGACGTAGCGCTGGAAGTACCACTGGGTCTGTTGCCGCGGTGATGGTGCGGGGAGGGCGACGGTTCGGACGGTGCGCGGGTTCATACCGGTGCGGAGCACGTCGATGGTGCCTCCTTTGCCGGCGGCGTCCCGGCCTTCGAACACTACTACGACGCGCGCGCCGGTCGAACGCACCCAGTACTCGAGTTTCGCGAGTTCGACCCGCAGGTCTTTGATGTGTCGTTCGTACGTTTTTGTGTCCATTTGGGTGACGGTCCCACTTGTGTGCGTTTTGTCAAGACGGGTGTCGGGCGGTTTCCCGTTACGCGACGCACGCGCACAATGACCGGAAGTCGTATCAGCGTGGTTAGTGCCGTGAGCAATGCTAACGCCTCGACCAGATCCGGCCCGATCTCGAGCGCTCGAGGGACGCGCCGCTGACCAGTAGGGTGCCGAAAATCCCGACGCGTGTTAAGGGTGATACCCTGGAAATGACGACGACCCCCTTGCAGGGGGGCCGCACGTGTCGTTCTTGCGAACGGACGCGTACCTAGCTCCCGTGAAGGGGGTCGTCAGCAGGGGTTACCTGCCTAGGAGATGAAGGTATTCGGGTACGTCTCTAACCCCTAGCCGTCTTTCACGGCGCCTGAGATCGTTCTGCACGGATCTCGTCTCTGTGACCGGCGGGCCGGTCGGGTTGCGGACATGTTTCCGCATACCTCACCCCTGCAAGGGGACAGATTGCCGGGTGGAGTTCCGGCACGGCGATTGCGGGGTATAAGCCCTCAGGCAGGGGAAGCAATGCCCTGATCCTGACCCGTTTCCGACGGGCGTCGACCAATCAACCGTGCAGCCGGTCGAAGGTCAGTGGTCGTCCAGTTCCGCTGGGCGCACCACTTGTTCGTGCGACTGTTTAGAATCGGTGTCATCCACCGGCGGCTCCCTTTCGGGTTGGGTATCCCCATGCCGCGGTACTCACTGTATGTGCCCTCTGGGGGTGCGCAACCCGGCCCGGCCTTGACCGGGCGGGTCTCCCCGCAACGGTGGGGTGCGCGCCCATAGGGGTGCGAGTTCCGGGTTACGGCCCGAAAAAGGGGATGTCATGTCGCTGTGCAGTTATATCTACGATGCCAACGGTCTTCGCTGGGAGGAGGGCTCGCTCGTCGTCCGCCTGCTGGTCAACGGTGAGCCCCGTGTGCTCGCCGTGGTTCGGTCGGGTCAGGGTACGTCCAGAGTGGACCGTTTCGAGGGGGTTCCGCATCCCCTCGACGGACTGCTGCCTGAAGGGAAGGTCACCGGGGAGATCTCTGTCAGGGATCTCGAGGCGCTCACGTTCGGCTCTCCGGCCGAGATCAAGCGTGCCGGCCACCGGTTCACGGTGCGGGTCCCCGAGGATGTGCTCGCCTTGCAACGCCAGGCTCTTCGTGGTGATCGATCGTTTCCGGCCGAGGCGTTCCAGCAGGTCGGTGACCGTGCGCAGGGGTTTGCGGTGGGGTTCCTGCCGTCGCGCGCCCAGGGCGAGGCGGGACGTCGCTTCGACGAGACCGCGGTCCAAGGTTTCGTCGCCGCGCTCTCGAGCGTCGAGCGGAAGGCGTTGGCCCTTGTTCAGGTCGCCTCGATGCCGAAGTCCGGTCGTGCCGGCGGTCCGATGGCGCGTCGCCGTCTCCGGTTCTTCGCCGGTGAGCTAACCGCCGCGGAGCTGATCGGCGCGCTCGAGGATAACCCCGATGCGCTGCTGCATGTGACTCCGGGGCTCGTCGGTGATTTCGCCGTACGTCACGGCGGGGATGCTGCCGCGGTGCGCGGTTTCGACCGTCTCGTCGAGAGTGCCCTGCTGGAGAGGTCCTCCGAGGGCGGAAACGTTCTGCTCGCCTCGCTCTACGCCCACATGGCAAACGGTTCCGACACCCCGGCCGTGTTCCCCACGGACGTCGACGTGCTACGGGCGTCGCTCATTGCGAAGCTCTCCGATGAGGTGCGTTCTGGTCACACCGATATGCTCGCTCTCGAGGTGCTCGCGACGAGCGACATCCCGGCCGGCCCGGTGGGCGCCTTCGATCTCCCGCCGCGGATGTTGGCGGTTGCGGTGCTGCGTTCGGCGTTCGCGGGGAATCCCACGCGGACGCTCTCGCCGACGATGGGCGTGTTTCTCGTGCGTCTCCACGATCGCGGCGCTCCCGAGTTGCTCGACTCCCTGCTCGAGGACCATCCCGCGCAGGTCGTCTCGACCCCGGATTTCTTCGTGATGCTCCCGACCGAGAAGCAGCTCGACGTGGTTCTCCGCGAGCCGCGCATGGCGCTCGAGCACCTCGAGCTTGATCGCCGCGCTGAGGAGGTTGCCGTGAACGAGTTGTTCCGTCGCAACGAACCGGCCCCGATGCTGCGCTCCGAGGTGGTGTTCGCGCATCGTCATGCGCACGCAACTGCGATTCGTGAGGTGGTCGATCGTGTTCTGCGGGATCTCACCGAGTTCGAGTCGGTGTTCGGTGAGCGTCTGCGCCAGATCCGTCAGGTGAACGCGTCGCCGCTCGAGCGTGAACGCCTGCTCGCCTACGGTGGTCTCGGTACGTCGTTGCGGGAGTTCTTCTGGCCGGCGCTTCGCCGGGTGAAGGATCTTGAGACCCGGGTGGAGCTCCTCGATTTTGAGGTGCGTTCCCCGTTCCAGTCCCCGGCCGGGTATGTGGACGCGCAGGGTCGTCGCCTCCTTGAGAGCATTTCCGTGGTCCCGGCGTCGCTCGAGTCGCTGCGGGTCCTGATCAAGGATGTCGCCGATCGTCTCGAGTCGCTGCGCGCGCTTGCCCGTGACGGGCTCGTCGCGGATTTCTGCGCCGATGCCGAGCGCGTCTTCGCCGACGTTCCGGTCGCGATGCACCGTCATCTAGGTGTGGTCCTCGAGGCTCTCGACGGTATCGCCGCCGAGGGTGTCGGCCAGTCGCCTCGCTACTGAGCGCCCGGGTCTGCCGGGTCTGCCTGAGAGGCGTCTACGCGTTGTTCTCGGGGAAGAGTTCGACGACGGCGCTGGCTCCCGGGGTGAGTCCGAGGTGTTTCCAGCCCTTCTCGGTCACGATGCGCCCCTGCCGGGTGCGGGTGATGAGACCTTCGCGCAAGAGGTGCGGTTCGTAGACGTCGCTGATGGTGCTCTCGGCTTCGCCGACGGCTGCGGCGAGCGATTGGATGCCGACGGGTCCGCCGTTGAACTGGGCGATCGCGGTCTGGAGGATGTCCCTGGCCAACGGGTCGAGGCCGAGTTCGTCGATGCCGAACTCGAGGAGGGCCGCCTCCGCGCCTGCTACGTCGATGGTGTCACGTTCGTGCATCTGGACCCAGTCGCGGACGCGTCGGAGCCAGCGGTTCGCGATGCGCGGGGTCCCTTGGCTGCGGCGGGCGATGACGAGTGCGGCGTCGGTCTCGATGGTGATACCGAGGACGTTTGCGCTGCGGGTGACGATGCCGGCGAGTTCGCTGTCGGTGTAGGGCACGAGCCGTCCGAGGAATCCGAACCGGCCGCGTAGCGGCGCGGAGAGCATGCCCATCTGGGTGGTCGCGCCGATGAGGGTGAAGGGTTGGATCTCTAGGCGGATGGTGCGGGCGTTGACGCCTTCGCCGATGATCATGTCTACGTGGCGGTCCTCCATGGCGGTGTAGAGGAGTTCCTCCGCGCGTCGTTCGAGGGCGTGGATCTCGTCGACGAACACGACGCTCGGCGTGGTCACACCGGTCAGGAGCGCGAGGAGGTCGCCGGGTTTAGCGATCGCCGGTGCGCTGGTGCTGACCAGGGGCAGGGCGAGTTCCTGGGCGACGATGTTGGCCAGCGTCGTCTTGCCGAGTCCTGGTGGTCCGGCGAGGAGGATGTGGTCGGGGCATTCGCGGCGTGCGCGCGCGGCGCCGAGGAGGATGTTGAGCTCGCCCACGAGTTGTTGCTGCCCGGCGAACTCCGCGAGGGTGTTCGGTCGTAGGTTCGTGCTGACTTGTTTTGTAAGGTCGGTCATTGCGTGACCTCCTGCGTCGGCCATGCGTCGTCGACGGTCAAGTCGAAAGACGCTTCGCCGTTCTCGATGTCTTTCATCAGTTGTTTCATGACGATGGCGTCGGTCATGTTGTAGTCGCGGTCCCGCAACTCCTCTATGTCCTCGGGTCCTTCGACAGTGACCACCACTGAGACGTTCACGCTGACGGACACTTCGTACCTTCTCACTGTTTGTGACGGGTTCATCGCTTGCCTTCCTGTGCGTGCTTGATCGCCTCGGCGAGAAGTTGCGCTTCGTCGAGTCCGCCTCGCGCGGCGCTGGTCTCACCGGCTCTGCGCGCCGCTTCGACGCTGGTAGTGCGGTCGTAGCCGAGAGATTGGAGGAGGGTGACGATCTCGTTCGACGGGTTCGCTCCGCTCGGGGTGACGCCGTCGGGGAGTTTGATGAGGGTGATGATCTTCTCGGCGACTTTTCCGCCGATGCCCTTGACCGAGGAGAGCGCCTTGGTGTCGCGGCGTGCTACGGCGTCGACGACGCCGGCGGCGCCGAGCCCTGCGAGGAGTGCCAGTGCGCTGGTCGGGCCGACGCCGGTGACCTTGATGAGCGCTTCGAAGACGCGTTTCTCGTCCTCTCCGGTGAACCCGTAGAGGGCGATGGCGTCCTCTCGTACCTGGGTGTGGATGTGGAGTTCGACGTCCGCTCCGACGACGAGCGGCGCGGCGCAGTGCACGAGGTACCCGACGCCGTTGACGTCGACGATGTTGCGGGCTCGTGCCGTCCCGCGGAGGTATGCGATCACGCATCGGACCGTGTCCCGGTCCAGGTTTTCGGCAATCCGGCCCGCGCCGCCCCCCACCTTCGGGCCCACCTGGCGCGGGTGTGTGTGGTTTTCCGCCATCCCCGTGTCACGGTACTGACCGTGACCGGTTCAGAGACCCCCGAAGCCCCCCGGCCCGGCAGCGCCCCCTCGGATGCGCTCGTTGGCCCCTGGTCGCAGGGGTTCGTGCTGCGCGCCGGGATGCCGTTGCGTTCGAAGAGCAACTTCCGCCGTTCCCCTCGCGGGGAGCAAGAAAGTGGTGCGTGGGCGCGCTCGAAGGCGTTCGAGGAGTCGCTCGGCTGGCTGGTGCGTGCCGCGCGACCTGACGGCTGGGTGCTAGGTGATCGCTCCTCGCCGCTCGAGGCGCGTCCGGTTGTGGTCGCGGCGATCGCGGCATGTTCGCGAATCGATGTGGCGAACTTCTCGAAATCGGTTCTCGACGCCTGCGAAGGGGTGCTCTATGTGACCGATGCGTCGGTCCTCGGGGTGATCTGCCTCGGTGAGCGCGGCGTCGGCGACGACACGCTGCTCGGGTTCGCCCAGCTCGGTCCGGGTGCCTCGCCGCGGGAGGTCGCTGCGGCGCTCAGCGTGCTCGGCGACTCTCTGGCCGCTCGGCTCGCCGACGGCGGCTGAGTTCGCCCTTCCCGGGCCCGTGTCGAGCGGCCCGTTGCGACCTTGTACCGGATCTTCCGGGTGGCGTGGAGTGCTCTCGGCCCGTCCGACGGCACGCGGCGTCCTCTCCACGCGGAACTGAGTACTACGCCCGTTCAAGAGGGCGCGTTCTCTACTGCTCGCGCTGTTCCTCGGGATCGATCCGGCGTTCCGGTCTCAGTGGGTGGCGGCGGGAGAACCTTCCGATGCCGTAGAGCACCAGGATCGCCATGACGGTCCCGAATGTCGCGGCGATGCCGTACCCGGCGGCGACCGCGGTGCCGATCGCTGCGGTGTGGAAGATCGCCGCTGCGGTGGTCAGTCCGCTCACGACACCTTTCTTGGACTGGATGATCGCGCCGGCGCCCAGGAAGCCGATGCCGGTGATCACGCCGTGGATGCCGCGTGATCCGTCGCCACCGCCGGTGGCGACGATCTCTTCGCTGATGTAGACGACGATGGCGGCCGCCCCGGCGACCAGCATGTGGGTGCGGATTCCGGATGCCTTCGATGCCCGTTCGCGCTCGATGCCGACGAGCCCGCCGAGGAGCATCGCCCAGACGACAAGGATTGTGAGCTCGATCTGTTTCGCTATCGGTGCGGCGTTATCGATGACGGCCAGGAGCATTGTGAGTGTCGTGTGCACGGAACATGATCGTCCCGGGTGTCGTGCGCTTGGCGAGTATGCGTCTGACCGCCCGCGGATCTCCGGAGCCCGGGTGTCTCAGAGGTGGAGTTGGCGTCGTGCGAGGACGAGTGCGAGCACCATTAGCGGCCCCTGAGGGTTCACGCCCGGTGCTCCCGGGAGGAGTGAGGCGTCGTAGATCGAGATCCTCGGGTCGGTAGCGAGGAGACTGCCTCCCGGTAGGAGGAGACGTCCACCGGCGGGTATCGAGCCGAAGATGTGCACGGAGCTCGGGTGGTTCGCCGCCGTGTCGACCGGTGTCAGGGGTTTCACGCCGGCGGCGACGAGGAGTTCCCGCAGGGTCTCGCTTGCTTCGCGTAGGCGTCTGCGGTCGTGTCGACTGTAGGAGAAGTACGGGATCGCTCCGCCGGGCGCGGGGAGGAATCCGCCGTTGCCGCCCGGTTCGAAACTTGCGTAGAACGAGCGGAGGGTCGCTGCGCGGGCCTGGTCGACGACTTCGCCGAGTGCGGCGCCGAGCAGCGATGGTGTCGAGACCGCGCCGCCGTACTTGTAACCGTGCACGCTTTTGGCCTGGTACGGATCGACGTCGCGGCTGCCGGCGTCGCCGGATCGGCACTCTGCGACGATGCGTACCATCGGGTGGAGGTTGAATGCGAGGCGGCGACGATCGACAAGCCCGGATGCCATGAGGATGCGCGGGGTGTTCACCGGTCCGGCGCAGAGGCTGACGCGCCGCGCCCGGACGGTCGCCCCGTCGGTCAGGTGCGCGGTGAGCCCGCCCGGGTGGGTCTCGATGCGCTCGGCAACGCGTCCGGTGAGGACGGGTACGTCACGGTGTCGATCCCAGATTTGGCGGGTCATGCCGTGTTGGCGGAAGCCTTCCCGGTCGTAGCTGCGCCAGCGTTCCACCGGCGCGTTCGTGTGGCCGAGCGCAACGGCACCTCGTGCGATGACCGAGTCACCCATGGCTGTAGGTGCGGGTGAGAGTTCGAGGATGTGTCGTACGGCGCGTTCGGCGTCGAGCCACTCGTTCTCGGTGATGTCGAGGTCGCGGCACCAGGTGTGTCGGTGGTGCTCTGGTAGGTCGTGGTAGAAACCGGAGTTCACTTCGCTGCCGCCGCCGAGGACGCGTCCCTGGGCGATCTGGGTGAGTGGTCGTGAGAGGCAGAGTTCCGCGCCGCCGTTCTGGAAGTCTGCGAGGACGTGTTCGAGGCTGTGGTGGCGTTCGGTCGGGATGTTGCTGCGTTCACCGGCTTCGAGGACGACGATGCCGTGTTCCCCCCGTTCCTTCGCGGCGGTTACGAGCATGGCCGCCCCCGGACCTGATCCGATGACGAGGTGCTCGACGTGCTCCCGTGGGACGGGGGTGCCTGTCGAGTGTTTCGCTCGGTGCCGTGTACCGGGTGTCGGTTCTGCGAGCGCCGCGGAGAGGTGCGCGGCGCTGAGCTTCGCGGCGAGGTCGCCGAGAGGTGCGAGGACTCCTCCGACGGGGCGTGGGGGTGCGTCTCGGTCACTGAGTCGGTGGATCTGTGCGGCGATCACCATGCCGATCGATCCGATCGTTCCGGCACCGAATTGGTGCTTCTTGAGGCTGGTCAGCGCACGGCCGTACACGACCGGGTCTTCGTGTTTCACGAGTGGGCCGAGAAGGACGCGGGTGGCGAGGGGGTGTTTTGCGTGGTTCCGGTTCGAGCGGGCGCTGCGGACACCCCAGCGTACGACGCGGTACGCGCCGCGCCCCGCGAACGCGGCCATTCGGGCGACGATCCGCACGACATGGATGAGGGTGGTGAGGAGGCTGACGGCCCGGTCGAGGGTGCTGGTCTCCCAGGTGCGGGTGTGTGCGCTCGCAGCGTTCCCGGCGTGTCCTGTTCGCGGGGTTCCCAGGGTGATTGTCGCGAGGACGTCGGCGTTGCGGTGGAGGTAGACGAATCCCGGTGGGGTCCATGACGGGTCGAAGGCGAAGTCGTGGCCGAGGGTGCCGTAGTGCCAGCGGGTGAACGGTATGAGTCCTGCCCGGTCGGCGATCCATGCCATGGTTTTGAAGAGGGGTCGCGGGATGCTGACGATGCGGCTGCGCGAGCCGGTCTTCTCGATGAGGTCCTCGAGCTCCTCGGAGAAGAGGCCGCATCCGGGCGCTCCGAGCGGCCAGGTGCCGTCGATCTCGTGCACGATGACGTGTTCGACCATGCGTGCGACGTCCTCGACGGCGACGAGTTGGAGGTGGTGGCGTCCCCCTCCGGGGAGGGGGATGACGAGGTCGTCGCTCATCCAGCGGGGGAGGGTGCCGATGATGCCGCCTCGGTTCTCTCCTAGGATGGTGCGGGGTCGCAGGACGGTCAGGCCGCTCGCCCCGTATCCGCCCCAGCCGTCGCGGGTCGCGGTCTCCGCTTCGAGTTTCGATGCTCCGTACGCTTCGATCGGTCGCGGTTTGGTGTGCCGGGTGATTGGGTGTTCGCGCGGCACCCCGTATACGGCGCTCGAGCCGATGAGGACGAAACGCTCCGCTCCGGCGCGACGCGCGTCGGCGGCGAGGTCCCGGCTGGCGTCTACGTTCGTGGTGCGAAAGCCGTCCGGGTCCCGGGTGAGTGGTACGAGTGCTGCGGCGTGGACGACGACGTCGGGGCTCGCCCAGTGTAGGAGGGTGTTGCGGAACTCCTGGTCGCAGAGGTCGCCGTTGAGTCCGTTGTGGCATGCCTGGACGTCGGTGGTCAGGACATGGTGACCGTTTGCGGCGAGGTGGGCGGCGATGCGGGCGCCGACGAACCCGGCCGCCCCGGTGACGAGGATCCGTCGGGGTTCCCGAGTGCTGGGGGCGTGGTTCACAGGGACGATGGTCCAGCACCCAACGAGTATCGCAGCGGTTCGCGATCTGGTCGGCGAACGGGCCGGAGGGGGTTCTAGTGCGCTCCGTGGTGTGTCTCGTGTCTTCGGCGACGACGGGGTGGGTCGGTTCCCGAGCAGGTACGTGGGCATGTTCAGGATGGGCGATCGCAGGAGGAGGACGCGTACCATGCCCAGCACTGCGACCTCACTCGGAGGCAGGGCACGAAAGTGCCGCTGTACTGACAGGCCGGGCGTTTCCGGGACCGTCCCGTCGGTGCCATCCGCAGCCCGTTTTCGTGAGGTGTTCGGTCGATGGTGGCTCCCCGGTCTGCTGCTACTCGCCCCGTTCGCCGTCGGAGTGTTTCTCTACGGCAGTTACGTCTGTGACGACGATCTGGTGCACCTGCGCTACGCCGAGCGCCTGTTCGACGGCAAGGGTTTGACGTGGAACGACGGTGAGCGGGTGCACGGGATCTCGGCGATGTTGCTGGTGCTGGTCATCGCCACCCTTCGGCTCCTCGGTCTACCACTCGAGGTCGGGATGCGGGTGTTCTCGGTGGCGGGCACGTTCGCCGCGATACTCTGCGTCGTGTATGCGTCCCGTCGTGCCGGTCTTCCGCGTAGCGTTGCTTCCGCGCTCGGTGGGATGCTGGCATTGTTCGCACCGTTCGCTGTCTGGGCTATGGCCGGGATCAGCGGCGCGATGTTCGCCGCCTGCATCGGTTGGTCGGTGGTCCTCGTCACCGAGCCGTTGGCCGTTGGCGTCTCATGGTTCGAGGATCGTGTCCGTCGTCTCGTGGTGACGTTCCTGCTGTGCCTGGTTCAGCTGGTACGTCCTGACGCTCCGCTGCTCGTCGCGGTGGTACTGGTACTCATGTGTGTCGACCCGGTTGTGCGTCGTTCCTGGCGCAGGTTCCTGTTGGTCGCGGTCCTGCCGGTGTTCGCCACCGCGGCGGTCTTCGCCGGTCTTCAGTTCTGGTACTTCGCGACACCGGTGCCTCATCTGGCCGGAGTGAAATTATCACTCGATAGCGGTCTCGTGGGTGTCGGCCTGCTCTACGTTTTGGAGTTCGTCCGCGGGTTCTTTCCGCTCCTGCTCGCCGCGCCTCTGTTGTTGGTGCTCTCACCCGCTCGCCGTTCGTTCGCGGTTCTCGCCCCGCTCGTCCCGGCGGTGGTGTGGGTGCTCTACGTGGTCTGGATCGGCGGGGATTGGATGCCGGGGAACCGGCACTTCGCTGTCGTACTGCTGCTGGTGCTCATCGCGTTGGTGCGTGCGGTCGTATCCGCCGGTCCTCGCCGCACCGTGAGCCTTGTCGTGCTTCTCACGGCTGCTTCCGTCTCGTCGGTCGTCTCGGTCACGGCGCCGGCCGCGACCCGGGCACATGATGCGACGGAGTGGCTCGAGGTGACCTGCGCCGGTTCCGAGGATCTAGCCGAGCTGGTGGGTCACCTTGACCCTCTGCTCGGCGTTGAGCCTGCGGGGTGTCCGCCATACGTCACGGGTATGCGCGGACTGGACCTGCTCGGTCTGGTGGATCTGCACGTGAGCGGTGCGTCCCCCACGGGCCGCCCGATCGCATGGGTCGAGTGGATGCGTATGCAGACCGAGGCGCCTGAGAAGCTCCCCAGCTCGTTCATCCCGGGTCACGGGAACGGCGACGGTACCTACGTATGGAACCGCGAACCAGATCTGCTCGTGAGTTGCAATCCTCCGCGTTCGGAGCCGACAGGATGCTTCCGTTCCTTCTTCGAGATGCAGGAGCGTTTCGATTTCGCATCCAGGTACCGCCCACTGGTGCTGGTTCTCGACTCCGGTGCGCTTTGGCATGCATGGGTGAGGTTCGACGCCGGTCCGCTCGGGGTGCAGGTCGAATCTCGTGACGGACACACGGTGCGCTTCGAGGTACCGGTGTGGCTGCTCACTGCGTCTCCGTCTGCCCCGCTGCGGGTGTCTGGAGGCACGCCGCCGGGATCGCTTGCCGACGAAGGGGTTGCCCGCGTCGAGCTCGCTGCCGGCGCCAGCCTCGAGGTTCCGCCCTTGGTTCTCCCTGAGGGCCTCTGGTCGCTGCGGGGTGTGCCTGCTTCCGTGGAGGTCTCTGCGGCGTCCCCGTGCGCGGCGATCAAGGGTGGCGAGCTCCGGGTGAGTGCGTCGGAGTGCGTCGTGTCCCTGGTCCTCTCCGCTCCGGTGGATGTCTCGCTCGGGGGTCTGGTGCTGGAGAAGGCCCTGGTTCCGCAGCAGTAGTTCCGGCTCTTCAGGGTGGTCTTCCACGGGCCAGAGGAGATGGGGCCGTTTCCGTGGCTTCCTGGGGCGTTGAGTGCTTGGCGGGCCTACCGCGGCACTGTCGGTGTAGGAGGTTCTCATGATCTACCGTCATCCCGCTGCGATCGTCCTGGCCGCCTTCGATCACCGTCGTTCGCGTGCCGAGTTCGAGTCCGTCGCTCGCGGCATGGGTGTCGATCCGGATCTAGCCTCGCAGGCGCGTGAGAATCTGCGCACCGGTGCGGTGCAGGCGCTCGTGGTCTCCGGTCCGCAGGCGTCGGGCAAGGACACTGTCGGTCCCGCGGTGATGGCCGCTCTCGGCGCCGGTGAGCATGTGCGGGTCGGTATCGCCGACGGGCTCAAGCGGGAGGCCTCGGAGTTGTTGCTCGCGATGCCGGGGTACTCCGACCGTGATAGTGGGGCGCGCGCGGCATCGGAGTTGCTCGTCACGTCGGTCGAGCATGCGGGTGTCCTCGTCGACACGCTCTGGGATCTCACCCGCGCGCAGGATCACGGTCTCACCGGGTGGTCGCGCACTCCGGAGATCCGCCGCACGCTCCAGTACCTGGGCAACGAGGCGCGCGAGGACGATCCGACCCGCTATGTGCGGATCGCCGTGCCCCGCATCCTCGAGCATCTCGCCGACGGCGTCTCGGTTTACATGGGTGACGGGAGGTTCCCGAGGGAGGCCGAACCGTGTTCGCGTCTCGGGATGTTCCTGGTCCGTCTGCACGTTGACCCTGAGGTGAAGGCTGCGCGTCTGCTCGCCCGCGACGGTATCATCGCGGACCCCAAGACTTTGCACCACGAGGGTGAGCACGCGCTCGATTCCTGGGACGGCGTGGATCTGCGAATCGACAACAGCTACGCGTCGCGCGCCGAGGTCGTCGGTGTGGTCGCCGGGGCGTTCGCCCTGCACCGTGCCCGGTTGTCGCGTTCGCTGGCCTGATCTCGTGGCACGCGCCGATGTGACGCGTCCCTTGGCGGTGTTCCGCTGGTCGCGTCGTGGTGTTCCTGCGGTCCCGGTCTCGGTTTCGCGCCGTTAACGGGCGAGCGCCCGGCTGGTCTCGGTGAGATCCTGGAGGCTTCCCTCGTACTGGTCGGAGAGTTTCACGGCGATCTCGCGGACGTCCTCCTCTGTCGGCAGCAGCTTCTCGAGGTGGTCTCGCCATTGACGACTGTGGAGCGCCTTCGCCGGGATGTGGGAGAGCTCGGCGGCTAGTGCCCGCCCGACGGCTCGTTCACGTCCGTGCAGGTCGATGCGGTGGCGCAGGATACGTTCGGCGACGCGTGCACCGCGTCCCCGGTTCTTCCAAGCAAAGGGTCGCGTGGAGAGGTATATGACCGTCTGCAGGAGGACCGCTGTTACCGCCCCGTGGACGTACACCAGGACGGGTATGCAGGAGAGGACTCCGACTCTCAGGGCGTACTTCCTGAGCATGTACGGCCGGCTCGCCGCCCGTAGGACGCGGAGCGTGGCCCGTTCGCCGATCTCCTCGACGTAGTTGAGCCGCACCGCTCCGCTGAGCATCTCGCACGCCTGACGTGAGTTCATCGTGTGTTCGGGCTCCATGAACTCCTCCTCGTAGCTCTCCGGTCGGAAGACGTTGACGTAGACGCGGGCGAGCCGTTTCGTCTGCCGCATGATGCCGAGGCGGGTTCGGTCGTGGCTCACCACTGTGACGGTTTGGTGTGACCGTCCGCGGTGCCCGGGTTTCCCTGGTGCCGCACCCCGCGCTCGGAGCGCGTCGGAGGGGTGCTCACAGGGCGATGACGCGTACACCGGGCCGGAAACACGCAGGGCATACCGGTACGGTCTGTCCTCGTTCGTCGAGTCGGAGGCTGCCGGGTTTGCCGCAGTTTCCGCATTTGGCGGGGATGAGGCCATGTTCTAGGTCGTAGCGTCGCCGCCGCGTCGGGTTGGAGAGCACCTGGTACGCCTCGTTGACGCGGCGCATGTGCTCGGTCTCCACCTGCCGTTGCTCCTCGGGTTTCAGGTCGGGGTGGTGGTCCCATGCGGCGAGCTTCCACGCCTGGCGGATCGCCGCCGGGTTCGACTGGACGTGGATGCCGAGGATTTCGTAGTGGTTCGGCTCGCTACTCACCTCGGACACTGTCGGCTGCACGGACCCGCTTGCCACGGTTCCCCGGTGTCGCCGCCGCGGTCGCGCGTAGCCGTTTCGGCGCGGCCGGCCCGGCGGTCTCAGTTCGCCGGCGTGATACCGGTGCGGGTGCGTTGGTTGGTGTTGCGGGCGAGGAACGCCTGTTCGCGCGCGTGCCGGTCGGCCTCCTCGTTGCGAGGGTGGCCTTCGTGGCCGCGGACCCAGCGGAAGTCGGTGTGGAGTCCTTGTTCTTTCCGCACGGCCAGGAGGAGGAGTGCGGCCTCGAGGAGCTCGCGGTTCGCCACCGGTTCGCCTTTGCTGTTGGTCCAGTCGCGTCTACGCCAGCCGAAGTGCCACTTGGTGACGGCGTTGATGACGTACTGCGAGTCGATCTCGAGGAGCAGGTGTGTGTCGGTGTTGGCTTCGAGGGCGCGTGTGAGGGCGATGATCTCCATCTGGTTGTTGGTGACCGGGCCGGGGTCGCCGCCGCAGCCGTAGTGCTGTGGGTGTACGTACCACGCCCACCCGCCCGCTCCCGGGTTGCCGAGGGCGCTGCCGTCGGTGGCCACCACGAGCGTTGTCATGGTTTCTATGGTGCAGGACCCCTGTGTTGAAGCATTCGCGCGCCAGGTTGGTGGTGTTGCCTGTGGACGACAGGGTTGTCGTGGGGACGGTAGAGGCTTGTGCGCAGGTCGGTTCTTCTTCTGGTTCTCACGGCAACCGTGGCCCTGGCCTCACCGGTCGCAGCCGAGGATGCCTCCTCGGCGGGGTCGGTCGGCCAGGTCGAGGTCTCTCCCGCCCCGGATGGGGAAGTGAACTGGTCCCCGAAAGAAATCACCTTGAAGTTCCCGTCACCCCCGGTCGGTGTCGACGTAACGTTAGCAACCGCCGATGGGTACCTGCTCCCGTCGGCCGCCCCTGTCGTGGTCGAAGGTAACGTTATCAGGTACCCGAATCCGCAGATTTACGGAGGGGCCTACCGGGTGTCCTGGGACGGTCCGCATGCCGGCGCGTTCTCGTTCAAGGTGGTGATGTCGAGCAGTTTCGAGTCGGTTGGGCCCTCCGGCCAGTCTCTAGAGGCGACGTCGTCGAACAGTAACGCTTCGGCTCTGCGCTGGATGCTGCCACTTTTGGCGTTTCTCGCGTTGGTGGTGGTACTCCTGCACCGCCGCCCGCTCGTCGCCGCGCTGATCGTCTGCGCTGTGTTCGCGGGTGGATTCTCGTTCTGGTACTTGTCTGGTTCTGCTGGACCGCGCAGTGCGTGTCTACCGCTGACTGGTGAGGAACGACTCGCTTGTTTGAGTGCGTCGGTACTTTCGACCTACGATTCCGGCGGTATCCCTGCAGTCATGGCCGCGCTCAAAGAGTTGGAGTCCGACAGTCGTTTCCGTTCCGAGTACGGCGAGAACGTCTGTCACACCGTCGCCCACATGGCGGCCCGTGTCGTAGTGGCCAGGGAGGGATCGATCTCCGAAGTTGCTGCCACGGCCGATCGTCTCTGCGCGAGCGGGTTCCTCCACGGCGCGCTCGAGGGCGGCGCGATATATGTCGACAACGAGGTCTACACCGGCGAGGTACTCGGTATCTGCGGCGAGGACGTCGACAACGACGCCCTTGAGTGCGCGCACGGCATCGGTCACGGTCTCGCTCTTCGTCTGAACTCGCGTCTACCCGAGGCGTCCGAGGTCTGTCTGCGTCTGCCTAACGAGGAGCAGGCTATCCAGTGCGTTCTTGGTGCCGCGATGCTTTCCGGTAACTGGGTCGGAAACATGGCCGCCCGTACCGACGACCCGGCTGCATTCACACCTCCTGGTCTGCCTACTGGTTCTATCGGCGAGGTCTGCCTGTCCGATGCGCTTACCGCCCGACCTGACCGTTTCCGCGCCTGTCTGGAAGGTCTTTTCTTCTACATGAAGCCCGGCCCTGAGGCGGTGTCGAGACTTCCGCCGCCGTGGGACTCCGTCGACACGATCGCCGACTGGTGCGTGGGCGTTACCGCCGAACGACCAGAGCTCAGCGATCCATGCTTCTCCGGTGTCGGTTCAGCGTCCGCGCTTCGTTTGAGTGCCGAGCCGTCCTCGTTGGCGTCACCGTGCTCGAAGGCACCGACCGACGCGGCTCTTGAGACCTGTGTGATCGCGACCGTGACCCAGGTGCGCAACAACCAGGATGTCTCGCCGCCCCGGGAGGTTTTCGAGGCAGTCTGCGCCGGAGCGCCGCCGGCGATCGGTTCGCGTTGCCTCGACGTCTCTGATCGCTTGATCGCGCGCTGATTCGCCCGCGAATGCCGCACCGGCCGCCCTTTGAACTGTCGGTTCTGCCGGGATTCAACCCCTGTTGGTCACTACGGCCATGTCAGGGACGGTCCGATGTCGGGCCGCCGCGGGCGGATTCGAAACAATCTCTAGAGCACAGGAGAAAAACTAGTGGCGAAGAAGAACGAGAAGAAGGCATCCGGCGCCGAGAAGCAGCCGGTCGCAGCCGGCCACGAGGTCATCGACGAGATCGACGTCTCCTCCGAGCTCAGTGCCTCGTTCATCGAGTACGCCATGAGCGTCATCGTCGCCCGCGCCCTCCCTGACGTGCGTGACGGCCTCAAGCCGGTGCACCGTCGTATCCTCTTCTCGCTGCACTCGCAGGGGATCCGCCCGTCTTCGGCGTACAAGAAGTGTGCCCGCGTCGTCGGTGACACGATGGGCAAGTACCACCCGCACGGCGACTCTGCTATCTACGAGGCGCTGGTCCGCCTCGCCCAGGAGTGGTCGATGCGACTCCCGCTGGTAGACGGCCACGGGAACTTCGGATCTCTCGACGACGGCCCGGCGGCGTCGCGCTACACAGAGTGCCGCATGGCGACCCCGGCGATGGCGATGGTCGAGGAGCTCGGTGAGGACACCGTCGACATGCGTCCGAACTACGACGGGAACGAGACCGAACCCGAGGTGCTGCCGGCGGCGTTCCCGAACCTGTTGGTGAACGGCTCTACCGGTATCGCCGTCGGCATGGCGACCAACATGGCCCCCCACAACCTCGGTGAGGTCACCAGCGGTCTGTGCGCGATGCTCGCGAACCCGAAGATCACCTTGGACGAGATGCTCGAGCACATTCCGGGCCCGGACCTACCGTCGGGCGGGATCATCGCCGGTCTCGCCGGCGTGCGTGAGGCCTTCGAGACGGGGAAGGGTGCGTTCGTGATGCGCGCCGTTGCCCGGGTCGAGGACGTCTCGGCCCGTCGCAAGGGCATCGTGGTGACCGAGTTGCCCTACAACGTGGGCCCGGAGAAGGTGGTCGCCCGCATCAAGGAACTGGTGAATGCCAAGAAGCTCCCCGGGGTCTCCGATGTGAAGGACTACACCGACCGCAAGACGGGTCTGCGGCTGCTCATCGAGTGCAAGACCGGGTTCAACCCGCATGGGGTGCTCGACGAACTTTACCGGCTCACCCCGCTGCAGGAGAATTTCTCGGTCAACAACGTCGCCCTCGTCGACGGCGAACCCCAGACCCTCGGACTTCTCGCGATGTGCCGCCACTACCTCAACCACCGTCTGGTGGTGACCCGTCGTCGGACCGAGTTCCGTCTGAGGAAAGCCGAGGCCCGCGCCCACATTCTCGACGGGTTGATCACCGCCTTGGCGGCGATCGACGAGGTGGTGGCGCTCATCAAGGGCTCCAAGGACTCCACGGTCGCTCGTGAGAAGCTCATGAAGAAGTTCGACCTCTCGACGATTCAGGCGGACGCGATCTTGGAGATGACGCTGCGGCGCCTCACGAGTCTCGAGGTGACCAAACTCAAAGAGGAGCTCCGCGACCTCAAGAAATCGATAACGGAGCTCAGGCGTCTGCTAGGGTCGGAGAAGGCGCTGAAGAAACTCATCGGCGAGGAGCTCGAGAAGGTCTCCCAGGCCTTCGCCACCCCGCGTCGTTCGCGCCTGCTCAAGGAGATCCCCGCTTCCGCGGTGGAGTCCGCGGCGCTCGAGATCCCGGACGAGCCGTGCATCGTGGCCCTCTCAGCAACGGGTGTGGTGGGCCGTTTCGAGCCGAGCGCGTTCAAGGGCCGCCCCTCCAAGCACGACGTGCTCGTCTCCCAGGTCCACACCACGAACCGCGCGGTCATCGGTCTGGTCACCACGAGCGGCCGCGTGGCGCGGCTCTCGGTGGTAGAGCTGCCGGTAGCGTCGGCCGCGTCGCGCGGTTTGAAGGCCGTCGAAGTCTTCGGTCTCGACGCCGGGGAGAAGCCGCTCGCCCTCGTCGACGCGCGCCCGGGCGCGGTGGTGTCGTTGGTGACCCGTCAAGGGCTCGTCAAGCGGGTGCCGTCGAGCGAGTTCCCGCAGCGTCTCGACACCCGTCCGATCATTGGTCTCAAACCCGGTGATGCCCTCGCGTTCGCGGAATCTTTGCCGGAGGCACGCTCGGAGAAAGCCGACTTGCTCCTGGTGAGCTCGGACGCCCAGCTGCTGCGCTTCCCGCAGAACGTGGTGACCCCGAAGGGTTTGCCGGCCGGCGGTATGGCCGGTATGCGTCTCGGTGAGGGTGCCCACGTGGTCGCCGTAGGCGTGTTCGAGGAAGGTCTGGACGCGGTGGTGGTGACGGTTTCGGACGCCGGTTCGGTGAAAGTCTCGACCGCCGGGGAGTACCCGCAGAAGGGTCGCGGTGGTGGTGGTGTACGATGCCACACGTTCCGTAAAAACGAGTCGGCGCTCGTCGCCGCGGGTATCGGCGCCCCCGCCCCGGTCGCTCTGGGCGCTTCTGGTGGTGTGGTCGAGTACCCGCAGGCCCGGTCCCGTCGTGACGGCTCGGGCACCCCCACCGACGCCGGCGTCTCAGGGTTCGGGTTTCTCCGCTCGGTCTGACCTCCGACCGACTCCCTTGCCGTTCCGGGACGTTTCTGCCGTTCCGGCCCAGCGGCCCATCGGAGGGAAGCCCTCCGGTCCCACCTCGAAAGGGGTTGTTGAGACGCCCGCCAACCCCCTTGCGTACCGCTCACCAGCCTGTATAGTATCA
>Ga0169931_10001830_pt1 | contig 35165 bp, 33 predicted proteins | sample Kivu_15m_20L_FD_129675 | JGI IMG/M metagenome (GOLD analysis project Ga0169931, IMG submission 129675) | Freshwater microbial communities from Lake Kivu, Western Province, Rwanda to study Microbial Dark Matter (Phase II) - Kivu_15m_20L... | ecosystem: Environmental > Aquatic > Freshwater > Lake...
ACGTCGTGAGACAGTTCGGTCCCTATCTGCCGTGGGTGTTTGGAGACTTGCGAGGATCTGTCCCTAGTACGAGAGGACCGGGATGGACGCACCTCTGGTGTACCGGTTGTCGCGCCAGCGGCATCGCCGGGTAGCTATGTGCGGACGGGATAACCGCTGAATGCATCTAAGCGGGAAACCCACCTTTAAACGAGGTCTCCCTGAAGAGTCGTGGTAGACCACCACGTTGATAGGTCGGATGTGAAAGCGCGGCAACGCGTTCAGCTTACCGATCCTAATAGCTCGATCGGCTTGAAACTCTTTTCTTCCCGCCACGTGCATCGCCGAGCCCGCAAGGGCCTGGTCGTGCCGACCGCGAGTTCTCACAGACACGAGGGGCTTGATCCCCGGCGTATTCTTGCTTGGACGACTTGGTGGCTATAGCGAGGGGCAAAGCACCCGATCCCATTCCGAACTCGGCCGTGAAAACCCTCAGCGCCTATGGTACTGCGTCCTAAGACGTGGGAGAGTCGGTCGCTGCCAAGTCTTCCAAGCAAGATACCTTCTTCATGATCTTCACAGGTTGGCAGGCCGCCGGGTCGCCGCCTCGAGTACAAGGTTGCCGCGGGGTGGAGCAGCCCGGTAGCTCGTCAGGCTCATAACCTGAAGGTCACAGGTTCAAATCCTGTCCCCGCAACCAGTCAAACCCGCCAGGCCTCGCCTGGCGGGTTTTTCGTTCGTGCGCCGGGAGGCGATCGAGCGGAAGCCGCGGCGCTAGGTGGGAGCGCGTCCCGGCTCGCTGCGGTTGGCGGATGCGAACCGCGCGTTGCATCATGCCTCGGCCGGGCGTCGGGCGCGCCGCTTCATCCTCGCAAGCGCCCGCGACCGCCAAGAGGAGATCCATGGCCGAAGCCTTCGTCTGCGATCCCGTGCGCACCCCGATCGGCCGGTTCGGCGGCGCGCTGTCATCCATCCGGGCCGACGACCTGGCTGCCATCCCGATCGCCGCGCTCGCTTCGCGCAACCCCGGAGCGGACTGGGCCGCGCTCGACGACGTCGTCCTGGGATGCGCGAACCAGGCCGGGGAGGACAACCGCAACGTCGCCCGGATGGCCGTCCTGCTCGCCGGCATGCCGGTAGTCGTCCCCGGCACGACCGTGAACAGGCTCTGCGGCTCGGGCATGGATGCCGTCGGCATCGCGGCGCGCTCCATCCGCGCCGGCGAGGCCGATTTCGCGATCGCCGGAGGCGTCGAGTGCATGACGCGCGCGCCCTTCGTCATGCCAAAGGCCGAGACGGCCTTCTCCAGGTCGAACGCGGTCCATGACACCACCATCGGATGGCGCTTCGTCAATCCGCGCATGAAGTCTGCCCACGGGATCGACTCGATGCCGGAGACCGCCGACAACGTCGCTCGAGACTTCGCGATCGCGCGGGCGGACCAGGATGCCTTCGCGCTGCGCAGCCAGGAGCGCTGGGCGGCGGCGCAGGCTGCGGGGGCCTTTCGCGACGAGATCGTCCCGGTGCGAATCCCACAGGGGAAGGGCGATCCCCTGGTGGTCGATTCGGACGAGCACCCGCGGCCCGGGACCACGCAGGAGCAGCTCGCGAGGTTGAGGGGGATCAACGGGCCCGACCTGACGGTGACCGCGGGGAACGCCTCCGGCGTGAATGACGGCGCCGCCGCGATGGTCGTGGCATCGCGGGCCGCAGCCGCGGCCCACGGCCTGGTCCCGCTGGCCCGCGTTGTCGGCATGGCGGTGGCCGGTGTCGAGCCGCGGATCATGGGGGTCGGCCCCGTGCCCGCGATCCGCAAGGTCCTCGCGCGCACCGGCCTGTCCCTCGCGCAGATGGACCTGGTCGAGCTCAACGAGGCCTTCGCCGCGCAGGCGCTGGCCGTGCTGCGCCAGCTGGGGATCCCCGACGACGCGCCACACGTCAACCCCGATGGCGGGGCGATCGCCATGGGGCATCCCCTGGGCATGAGCGGCGCCCGGCTGGTCGGCGCCGCGGCGCGCGGGCTGCACCGGCGTGGAGGGCGCTACGCGCTCTGCTCGATGTGCGTCGGGGTCGGCCAGGGGATCGCGCTGGTGCTGGAGCGGGCCTGAGGAGGGCCCGGTTCCCGCGTCGGCGCGCGGCGGCTATCCTGCCGGCATGAGCGAGCTGATCGTCACGACCCCCGCGCCGCACGTGGCGCATCTTCGGCTGAACAGGCCGGAGGCCCGCAACGCCCTCAACCTCGCGCTGCGCGAGCGGATCGCCGAGGAAATGCTCCGGGCGAACGCAGATCCAGGGATCCGCGCGATCATCGTCGGTGGCGACGAGAAGGCCTTCGCCGCGGGCGCGGACCTGCGCGAGCTCCAGGAGCTCGACGCGGTCGGCGCCCTCGCGCGCAGGGCACCGGAGCTGATGCGCCCCGTCGCCGAGTCGCGCAAGCCGGTGATCGCGGCCGTCCGCGGATTCGCCTTCGGCGGGGGCTTCGAGCTCGCGCTTGCCTGCGACATCCTCGTGGCCGGGGAGGGCGCGAGGCTGGCGCTGCCGGAGGTGAAGGTCGGCGTGATGCCGGGTGGCGGAGGCACGCAGCGCCTGTCGCGAGTCGTCGGCAAGCAGCGGGCCATGCTCCTCGCGCTGACCGGCCGCGCGATCTCCGGGCGCGAGGCCGGGGAGATGGGTATCGCCAGCGCGGTGGTCGCCGATGCCGAGGTCGAGCCGGCGGCGTTGTCGATCGCCTGCGAGATCGCGGCCCTGCCGCCGATCGGCGTGCAGATGATCAAGGAGGCAATCCTGCGCGGGGCGGACCAGCCGCTCGACGCGGCGCTGGCCTTCGAGCGGCGCAGCTTCCAGTTCCTGTTCGCGACGGATGACCGCGCCGAGGGAATCGCGGCGTTCTTCGGCAAGCGTGCGCCGGAATTCCGCGGTCGCTGAACTCCTCGCTCGGCTATCCTGCCTCGACGGGGCGGTGTTCGTGGCGGGGGGCCGGGGCGCGCGTCCGTTCCGCTCCATCCCCCCGTGCCCATGCGAGGGCCGCCGCGACGCCGGCGCCCGTCGCGGCGAAGGAGGCAGCATGCAGCCGATCACCTGGTCGAAGTTCCGGATCTACGACGTCAAGGACAGCGACCTCGACGGCTCGCCCGCCCGCGCCTTCCCGCACGTGCCCGGGGCGCTCTACAAGGCCGTCAATGGCGGCATCAAGGAACCGGCCTGCCAGGTCAACTTCGAGGACTTCCTCCCAGGCCCGGCGATCGACTGGTTCATGTCCCACGACGAGGTGCACTACGTCACGTCGGGCGAGGTGGAGATCGTCGCCTTCGCCCCGCCCCTCCACAAGGAGGAGACGCGCGTCGTGGCGCGTGCAGGGTCCGTCTATCTCCTTCCGCGTGGCCTGCGCGTGACCTGGCGCGTGCTGGGCGACAAGCCCTTCCGCCATCTCTGCATCTGCTTCCCTGATCCCGGATATCCGACGCCGTTGGCGCGGAGCGTCGTGCAGCAGGAAGGACGATGAGCGGGTCCTTCGACCTCGCAGTCGTCGGCGCCGGGACGGCCGGGCTCCCTGCCGCGATGGCGGCCGCCGCGCGCGGCCTGAGGGTCGTCGTGGTCGAGAAGTCGACGCGCATCGGCGGCACGCTCCACTACTCGTCCGGACAGATGAGCGCGGCCGGCACTCGACTCCAGCGCGAGCGCGGCATCGAGGACTGCCCTGACCTCCACTACGCCGACGTGATGCGGATAAGTCGCGGCCTCGCGAACGGGCCGCTGGTGCGCCGCGCCGTCGACCTCGCGCCGCGCACGATCGACTGGCTGATGGAGATCGGGTTCGAGATGCATCCGTCCTGCCCGGCGATCCTGCATCTCCACGAGGCCTACGCGATCGCGCGCACCTACTGGGGCGTGGATGGCGGCCGGTCGATCCTCAAGGCGGTCGTGCCGGCCTTCGAGGCCGCGCGCGCGCGCGGCGGGATCGACCTGCGCCTCGGCACCACGACGACGCGCCTCCTGCCCGGCGAGGGCATCCTGGCGCGCGGGCCGGATGGCGGGGAGGCCCGCATAGAGGCGCGTGCGACGATCCTCGCGACGGGAGGCTACGGCGCGAGCCCGGCGATGTTCGCGCGCCTGCATTCGGGCATGCCGCTCTACACGACGGCCTCGCCGACCTCCGACGGCTCGGGGCACGCCATGGCCGAGATGCTCGGCGCCAAGCTGCGCAACATGCATTTCTGGAAGCCGGCGCTCGCCGGCATCGAGGATCCTGCCGGTTCCGGGCGCGTGGCCTGGGAGGACGTGCCGGCGCTCACGCCCCAGGTCCGGCGGCCCTGGGAGATCTTCGTCGACGCGCAGGGTCGTCGCTTCGTCGCCGAGGACCACGATAGCGTCGATGTCCGCGAGGCCGCGCTCGCGCGGCTTCCAGGACTTGCCTTCTGGGTCGTCTTCGACGAGCACATCCTGCGCGAGGCGCCGCCGCTGCTCCCGCGCTTCGGGCGCGCGCGGCTCGAAACGTGCTTCGCCACGCATCCCCATTTCGCCCGCGCCGAGGGCGTCGAGGCGCTGTCCGCGCGCACCGGGATCGACGCGGCCGGGTTGCGCGCGACCATCGCGGCCTACAACGCCGCGATCGCCGTGGGCGGCGGCGATCCGCTCGGCCGGGCCCACATGCCGCGCCCGATCCGCGGCCCCGTCCTCATGGCGGTGCGCTGCGTCGGCATGGTGCTGCGCACGGCCGGCGGCGTGGTCGTCGACGACCGGTTGCGCGTCCTCGACGCGGGAGGCGCGCCGATGCCGGGCCTGCATCTCGCCGGCGAGATCATAGGCGGCGGGACGATGTCGGGCGACGGCTATGTCGGGGGAATGAGCGTCACGCCGGCGCTCGGCTTCGGGCGCTGGCTGGGCGAGACGGTCCTGTCCTGAGCACGGGGACGGTCGGGCTGCACGAGGAGGAAGACGATGCTGGACAAGGTCATCATCACCTGCGCCGTCACGGGTTCCGGCGACACGGTCGGCAAGCATCCGGCGATCCCGGTGACGCCCGAGCAGATCGCGCGCGCCGCGATCGAGGCGGGCGAGGCCGGGGCGGCGATCGCGCACATTCATGTGCGTGATCCAAGGACCGGCAAGCCGAGCCGCGACGTCGCGCTGTTCCGCGAGGTCGTCGAGCGCATCCGCGCGAGCAACTCGGACATCGTGCTGAACCTGAGCTGCGGCGCCGGCGGGCGCTACGATCCGCATCCCGAAGATCCGCGCCTCCACGGGCCAGGAAGTACGATGGCGCAGCCCGCGGACCGCGTGCGCCACGTGACCGAGCTCAAGCCGGAGATCTGCAGCCTCGACGTCGCGACGATGAACATGGGCGAGGTCGCCTTCGTCCACGTTCCGCGGCACCTGCGCGAGATGGCCAGGCTCATGCGGGACGCTGGCGCGAAGCCCGAGCTCGAGGTCTTCGACACCGGCCATGTCCGGCTCGCGCGACACCTCGTCGACACGGGCTTCGTCGACGCGCCGCCGCTCTTCCAGGTCGTCCTCGGCGTCGCCTGGGGCGCGCCGCAGACGCCGGAGAGCATGATGCACATGCGCAGCCTGCTGCCTGCTGGCGCGCACTGGGCCGCCTTCGGGATCAGCCGCATGGAGTTCCCGATGGCCGCGCAGGCGGTGCTGCTCGGCGGCCACGTGCGCGTCGGCCTCGAGGACAACCTCTATGTCGAGAAGGGCGTGTTCGGATCGAACGCCCACCTGGTCGAGAAGGCGGTGCGCCTCGTGCGCGAGATCGGGCCAGAGGTCGCGACGCCAGCCGAGGCGCGCGCGCTGCTCGGCCTGCGCGGGACGCAGTGAACCGCGCGCGTCGCGGCGGACGGGATCTTCCCGCCGCCGCGACGCGTGGGCTCAGGCGAGGATGTAGCTCGTCTTCACCTGCGTGAAGAACTCCGCCGCGTAGCGTCCCTGCTCGCGCGGCCCGTAGGACGATCCCTTCCGCCCGCCGAATGGCACGTGGTAGTCGACGCCCGCCGTCGGCAGGTTGACCATCACCATGCCGGCCTCGGCGTTGCGCTTGAAATGCGATGCGTGCTTGAGGCTCGTCGTGCAGATGCCCGAGGAAAGCCCGAACTCCGTGTCGTTGGCGAGCGCAAGCGCCTCGTCGTAGTCGCGCGCGCGGATCACCGACGCGACCGGCCCGAAGATCTCCTCGCGGCTGATGCGCATCGCGTTCGTCGCCTCGGTGAACAGCGCCGGCGAGAGGTAGAAGCCCGGCGTGCCGCGGTTGAGCAGCTCGCCGCCAGCCACGAGGCGCGCACCTTCCTTCGTGCCCAGGCGGATGTACTCGAGGTCCTGGTCGAGCTGCGACTGGTCGACCACCGGCCCGACATGCGTTCCCGCCTTCAGCGCGTCGTCGACGACGAGGCCCTTCATCCGCTCCGCCAGCGCGGCGACGAAGCGGTCATGGATGCCCTGGGTCACGATCAGGCGCGACGAGGCCGTGCAGCGCTGGCCGGTCGAGAAGAAGGCGCCGTTCACCGCGCATTCGACGGCGGTCTTCAGGTCCGCGTCGTCGAGGACGACCATCGGGTTCTTGCCGCCCATCTCGAGCTGGAACTTCGCCATGCGCGCCGAGCACGTCGCCGCGACATGGCGGCCGGTCGCGACGGAGCCCGTGAAGGTGACCGCGTGCACGTCGGGGCTGCGCAGGATCGCCTCGCCGACGACCGAGCCGCGGCCCATCACCAGGTTGAAGGCGCCCTTCGGGATGCCGGAGCGGGAGATGATCTCCGCGATCGCCCAGCCGCAGCCCGGCACGAGGTCCGCGGGCTTGAACACCACCGCGTTGCCGTAGCAGAGCGCCGGCGCGATCTTCCATGCTGGGATCGCGATCGGGAAGTTCCACGGCGTGACGATGCCGACGACGCCCATCGGCTCGCGCGTGATCTCGACCTCCACGCCGGGTCGGACCGAGGCGAGCTTCTCGCCCGAGAGGCGCAGCGCCTCGCCCGCGAAGAATGCGAAGATCTGCGCGGCGCGGATCGTCTCGCCGATGCCCTCGGCCAGCGTCTTGCCTTCCTCGCGCGAGAGCAGGCGGCCAAGCTCGTCCTTGCGCGCGAGGATCTCGTCCGAGACCTTCCTCAGGACGTCGTGGCGCTCCTGCGGGGTCGAGCGCGCCCAGCCATAGCTCGCCGCCCTGGCCGCGGCGATGGCCGTCGCGACGTCCGCCGCGGAGGCGCGGGCATACTCGCCCACGACGTCGTTCGTGTCGGACGGATTGACGTTGCGGGTCGCTTCGGCGCCCTCGACCCATTCGCCAGCGATGAAGTTCGCATGCTGCTTCGCCATCTTGTCTTCTCCCGGTGTGTATGGATGGGCGCGCGCGGCGTCAGGCCGGCGGCGTGCGGTAGAGGAGCTTGCCGCCGACCTTGATCTCGACGTCGACCAGGTAGGGGCGGAAGCGCGCGGTATCGACCGTCATGCCGAGGCCCGGCTTCTCGGGCAGGCGCACCATGCCGTCAGGCCCGCGGTCGAGGCGCTCGACGGTGATCGCGTAGGCGACGTCGCGCGCCTCGATCGGGTACTCGCAGATCTCGTCCTTCTCGATGCCCGCGAAGGGCTGGATCGAGCCGTTCAGCGCGAGTTGCGACTGGAAGGAGTGGTTCACGAAGGTGACGCCCCTGGCCTGCGCGTAGTCGGCGACGCGCTTGGCGTCGGTCAGGCCGCCGATGCGGCCTGCATCGACCTGCACGAAGCCGATGCCGCCATAGTCGATCATGTTGCGCGCGACCTGCCAGTCATGCGCGCCCTCGCCGCCGGCGAGGCGCACGCGGCCCGCGGCCGCCTTCGCCAGTTCGCCATAGGAACCGAGCGCGCTGGAGATGAAGGGCTCCTCGAGCCACGTGGCGCGCGTCTTCTCGAGCGCCGGGATGCATTTCGCCGCGCGCTCGACGTCGTCGACCCAGATCGTTCCCGCGTCGACCAGCAGGATGCCGTCGGGCCCCAGGCCCTCGCGCGCGGCGACGAGATGGTCGGCGTCGTATTGCGCGTCCTTCGTCCCGAACGGGCCCCAGCCGAACTTCGCGGCGCGGAAGTCCTTCGCGCGGATGGCGCGCGCCTTCTCGAGCGTCTGCTGGGGCGTGTCGCCGAACAGCACCGAGGCATAGGGCAGCTTCGGATAGGACTTCTTCCAGCCGAGCAGCTTCCAGGCCGGTTCGTCGCGCAGCCTGCCGAGCACGTCCCACAGCGCCATGTCGATGCCGGAGAGCGTATGCGAGCTCTGCAGCATGTCGGCGCTGCGCGCGCGCACCTTCGCGGCGATGCGCCGGATGTCGTCGGGCGTCTCGAGCGGCTCGCCGACGACGGACGCCATCACCGGGTGGCAGGCGCTGTGCGACATCGGCGCCACGAGGCCGGCGATCGAGGGAAGCGGCGAGGCCTCGCACTCGCCCCAGCCGACCTTGCCGCCGGCGACGACGCGCACGACGCAGGCGTCCTGGCTGCCGTCGCCCACGTCCTCGATCCGCGGCATCGCGAGGTAGAAGAAGTCGACGGACTCGACGGTCGTCCTTGCCATGGCCGGCTTTTCCTCCGCATGCTTCGCCCACGCGCCGAAGCGGCGAAACGAGGGACACGCCATGAAGATTACCGCACTCGAGACGATCCAACTCGAGGAATTTCCCAACATCCTCTGGCTCCACCTGCATACCGACGAGGGGATCGTCGGGCTCGGCGAGAGCTTCTTCGGCGTGGACGCGACCGCGGCCTACCTCCACGGCACCGCGGCGCCGCAGCTGATCGGGCGCGACCCGCGCGAGATCGATCGCATCAGCCACGTGCTGCGCAACCACTATCTCGGCTTCGCGGGCCCGGGCGCGGAGATGCGCGGCACCTCGGCGGTCGACATCGCGCTCTGGGACATCTGGGGCCAGTCGGTCGGGCACCCGATCCACCAGATGCTCGGCGGCCTCAGCCGCCCGAAGATCCGCATCTACAACACCTGCGCCGGCTACCAGTACGTGCGCTCGAGCAAGGGCCAGCTCACCGACAATTTCGGCCTCGCCAGCAAGGCGGGCCCCTACGAGGACCTCGACGCCTTCCTCAACCGCGCCGACGAGCTCGCCCATTCGCTGATGGAGCAGGGCATCACGGCGATGAAGATCTGGCCCTTCGACTACGCGGCGGAGGCGACCAATGGCTGCTACCTCTCCGCCGACCACCTGGCGCGCGCGGTCTCGCCCTTCGAGAAGATCCGCAAGGCGATGGGCAACCGCATGGACGTCATGCTGGAGCTGCATTCGCTCTGGAACCTGACCGGCGCCAAGCAGGTCTTCCGCGCGGCCGAGCCCTTCGACCCGTTCTGGTTCGAGGACCCCGTCAAGATGAATAACCTCGACGCGGTCGCGGAGCTCGCGCAGTACACGCGCATCCCGATCACGGCGAGCGAGACGCTCGCGACGCGCTATGCCTTCCGCGAGCTGATGGCGAAGAAGGCGGCGGGAATCGTGATGCTCGACCTCGCATGGTGCGGCGGCATCAGCGAGGCGAAGAAGATCGCGACGATGGCCGAGGCACACCACCTGCCCGTCGCGCCGCACGACTGCACGGGGCCGATCACGCTGATCTCGTCGATCCACCTCTCGCTCAACTGCCCGAACGCGCTGATCCAGGAGACGGTGCGCGCCTACTACACCGGCTGGTACAAGGACCTGGTCACCGACCTGCCGCGCATCGAGAAGGGCGAGGTCTACCCGATGACCAAGCCCGGCCTCGGCACGAAGCTCCTGCCGGACATCGTGAAGCGCAGGGACGCCATCGTGCGGCGCACCACGGAAGCCTGAGCGGCTGGAAGCCCGGTCCTCGCCGACTCAGCGCTCGCGCAGCGCCGCGAGCGCGAGGTCGAGGCGACGGCGCTCGGCGCCGCCGGCGTCGCGCAGCGCGATGGCGACGCGCCGGGCCTCCCAGTCGATCTCGACCGTGCCGAAATTGACCTCGCCGAGCGGTTCGCCGAGCCGGTTCGGCCCGGCCTCGTCCGAGCGATAGGACTTGGTGAGGCCGCTCGAGGTCACGTCGTGGAGCGGATAGGGCAGGCCGGCATCCTCGCGATAGATCGCGCCGAGATGGCGGTCCCCGGACAGGAAGACGACGCCCGCCGCGCCGGTCGTGCGCACGAGGCCGAGCAGCCGGTCGCGCTCGCGCGGCAGGTTGCCCCAGCGCTCCCAGCCATGGCCTTCGGCGAGCACCTGGATCGAGGACACCACGAGGCGCAGCTCCGCGGGACGCCGCAGCTGGCGCTCGAGCCACGCCCACTGGGCATCGCCCAGCATCGTCTTCGCGGGATCGTCGTCGGGCAGGTAGCGCTCGCGGCCGGGCGCGCCGCGGCGGTCCGTGCGCCGCAGCGGCGATCGGAACCAGCGCGTGTCGAGGAGGATCACCTGCACGCGCCGGCCCTCCGGGCCGAAGGTCATCTCGTGGTGAAGGCCCTCGCGCCGGCGCCGCGGATCGTCCTCGGCCACGCCCCAGAACGCGCAGAACAGGTCCTTGCTCGCCTGCTTCCACGGGAACTCGGCGCCCGCGTCGTTGCGCCCGTAGTCGTGGTCGTCCCAGATCGCCATGACAGGGAGCTCGCGCTTCATGCGCGCGAAGCCCGGGTTGCGGTCGGCGGCCTCGTAGGCGGCGCGCAGCTCGCGCATCGACGACGAGCGCACGTCGCCATAGACGTTGTCGCCCGCCATGATCATCAGCCCGGGCCGGAAGGCGTGCACCGCGTCCCAGACGCGCTGGTCGTCGGCCTGGTCGCAGCACGAGCCGAAGGCGATGCGCGAGAGCGGCGCGCGCGTTGGCTGCGGGGGCGCGGCCCCGGCGCCCGCCGCGGCCAGGGGGGAGGCGAGGGCCGCGGCGACCAGGCTCCGCCGGCGCAGCGCTCCGCGGGCCTGTCCCCGCGCGAATCGTCTCGGGTCCATGCGCGGATTCTTCGCAGGGGCGCGCGGGCTGCGCTAGTGTCGCGCGTCGAGGGGTCGACGAGGGGAGGGTTCCGCATGTCGAGGACGGGTCGCAAGGTCGCCGCCAGCGGTGGCCGCAAGGATTGCCGCATCGAGCGCATCGACGTGCATGTCGTCGACGCGCGCTGGCGCAACTTCGTGTTCGCCCATGTCCACACGGACGACGGCATCTCCGGCATCGGCGAGGGATCGTGCGAGTTCCAGCCGCAGATGGTGGCCGCCGGCATCGAGATGCTGGCGCATCGCGTCGTCGTCGGGCAGTCGGCCTTCCAGATCGAGAAGCTGTGGCAGGAGATGTTCCGCAACGAATTCGCGCGCGGCAGCCCCTACCTCAACAGCGCGATCGGCGCGATCGAGCAGGCGCTCTGGGACATCGTCGGCAAGGCGCTCGGCCGCCCGGTACATGACCTGCTCGGCGGGCGCATCCACGAGCGCCTGCCCGCCTACGCCAACGCCTGGTACGGCGCCGGTTCCAAGGTGGCGGACATCGCGCGCGCCGCGAAGGCCGTGGCGAAGAAGGGCTATCGCGGGCTCAAGCTCGATCCGTTCACCAATGCCGGGCGCGACCCGGATTCGCGGCTGATGGCAAAGGCGGTGGAGATCATCGGCGCCGTGCGCGACGCGGTCGGCCCGCATGTCGAGATCCTGATCGACTGCCATGGTCGCTTCAGCCCCGGCAGCGCCGTCGCCGCGGCGCGCGCGCTCGAGCCCTTCGACCTCTACTGGTTCGAGGAGCCCTGCGACCCCGAGAACGTCGGCGCGCTGCAGAAGATCGGGCGCTCGATCAAGACGCGCCTCGCGACCGGCGAGCGCTGCTACACCAAGTACCACCTGCAGGCGCTGCTCGCGACCAACGACGTCGACGTGCTGCAGCCCGACATCATCCATGTCGGCGGCATCCTGGAGTCGAAGAAGATCGCCGCGATCGCCGACGCCTCCTACATCCCGGTCTCGTTCCACAATCCCTTCGGCCCGGTGGCGACGGCCGCCGCGGTGCAGCTCGACGCCTGCACGACCAACATCATCATGCAGGAGTCCTTCTGCGAGTACTGCGTGCCCTGGCGCTTCGACCTGCTCGAGCACGCGCCGCGCCCGGTCGGCGGCCACTACGACTTCAGCGACCGCCCGGGCCTGGGCGTCGGCGAGTTCGTCGTCGATGTCGCGAAGGCGCATCCCTACAACAAGGATGCCTTCCTGCCGATGTGGTCGGAGGCATGGGCGCGCAAGTTCTGATCCGCGCAGGGCACATGGAGTCGACGCGATGGACAAGCTGAGGGTTGCGATCTCGCCCGACGTGGTGAGCAAGGACGGACGGCCGATCTACGATCCGGGGGTCCTGTCGATCCTCGACCACCCGCGGATCGAGTGGTCGTACCTGAAGGAGCCGGTGGCGGAGGTCACGCCCGACTTCGCCGCGCGCTACGACGCGCTCTGCGCGATGCTCGAGCGCGTGGTGCCGGCGGGCCTCGGCCGCGCCGACCAGCGGCTGCGGCTCGTGTCGCGCTTCGGCGTCGGCTACGACACGATCGACGTCCCGGCCTGCACGGCCAACGGCGTGATCCTGTCGATCGCGCCCGATGGCGTGCGGCGCCCGGTGGCGACCAACGTCATCACCTTCGTCCTGTGCCTCGCGCAGAAGCTGTTCCTGAAGGACAGGCTGACGCGCGAGGGGCGCTGGGCGGAGAAGACCAGCCACATGGGGATGGGCCTGACCGGGCGGACGCTCGGCCTCGTCGGCGTGGGCAACATCGGGGCCGAGGTCTTCCGCCTCGCCATGCCCTTCGAGATGAAGCACGTCGCCTACGACCCCATGGCCCGGCCCGAGCAGCTGCGCGGCCTCAACGTGGAACTCGTCGGCAGCCTCGACGAGGTGATGCGCCGCTCCGACTTCGTATCGGTCAACTGCCCGCTGAGCGCGTCGACGCACGGGCTGATCGGGGCGCGCGAGATCGCGCTGATGAAGCCCACGGCCTACATCATCAACACCGCGCGCGGCCCGATCATCCAGGAGCGCGCGCTCCACGAGGCGCTCGCCGCCGGCCGAATCGCCGGCGCCGGCCTCGACGTCTTCGAGGTCGAGCCGACGCCCAGGGACAACCCGATCCTGGCGCTCGACAACGTCATCGTCACGCCGCACGGCCTCTGCTTCACGGACGAGTGCTTCACCGGCATCGCCCGCAACACCTTCGAGGCCGTGCGCGCGCTCGCCGACGGCGCGGCCCCGAAGCACGTCGTCAACCGCGATGCGCTCGGCCACGCGGCGCTTTCCCACCTGCGAAACTGAAGGAGACACGAGATGCGCGACAACCCGGTCAAGGCGAAGATCGCCGCTGGCGGCCATTCCTTCGGCGCCATGATCTTCGAGTTCTTCACCCCGGGCATCGCCCAGATCTGCAAGGTGGCGGGGGCGGAGTTCATCCTCTACGACATGGAGCACACGGCGATCAGCACCGAGACGCTGCGCCAGCAGATGGCGCTGTGCCGCGGCCTCGGCATCGCGCCCTTCGTGCGCGTGCCGACCACCGAGTACGACTTCATCGCGCGCATGCTCGACGTCGGCGCCATGGGCATCATGGTCCCGATGGTCGACACCGCGGAGCAGGCCGCGTTCATCGCGTCCTGCTGCAAGTACCCGCCGGTCGGTCGCCGCGGCGCGGCCTTCGGCGTCGGCCACGACGACTTCGCGCCCGGCTCGGTGCTCGAGAAGATGAAGCGCGGCAACGAGCGCACGCTCGTCATCTGCCAGATCGAGACCGCGAAGGGCGCCGAGAACTGCGACGCGATCGCCGCGACGCCGGGCGTCGACGTCCTCTGGCTCGGCCATTTCGACCTCACCAACTTCATGGGCATCCCCGCGCAGTTCGACAACCCGCGCTACCTGAAGGCGGTGGACGCCGTCGTCGCGGCCTGCGACCGGCACGGAAAGACCGCGGCCTTCATGGCCGCCGACCAGAAATGGATGAAGGACTACCTGGCCAAGGGCTTCCGCCTGATGGCCTATGGCGTCGACATCGGCATCTTCCAGAACGCGCTGGCGCAGGGCATCGACTTCATGCACGCCAACGCGAAGCCCGCGAAGGCCAAGGGCAAGGCGAGGAAGTGACATGGCAGGCGTCGTCGTCATCACCGGGGCCTCGCGCGGGATAGGCGCGGCGGCGGCGCGCATCGCGGCGCGCGAGGGCCTCGCGGTCTGCCTGAACGCGGCGCGCAGCATCGGCGCGGCGCGCGACGTGGCGGCGGGGATCGTCGCCGCGGGCGGCCGCGCCATCGCCGTCCAGGCCGATGTCTCGCGCAAGGAGGAGGTGGCCGCGCTCTTCGCCGCCTGCGACCGCGAGCTCGGCACGCCGACCGCGCTGATCAACAACGCGGCGATGGTCGGCGCGCAGCGCGAGATCTGCGACGTCGACGCCGGCTTCCTGCGCGAGGTCTTCGCCACCAACGTCGACAGCATCTTCTTCTGCGTCGGCGAGGCGGTGAAGCGCATGTCGACGCGCCATGGCGGCAAGGGCGGCGCGATCGTGAACATCTCCTCGGCCGCCGCGCGCATGGGCGGGGTGGTCGGCTGGGCGGCCTATGCCGCCAGCAAGGGCGCCGTCGATTCCTTCGTCATGAACGCGGCGAAGGACCTTGGCCCGCAGGGCATCCGGATCTGCGGGCTGCGCCCCGGCATGACCCGCACGGAGATGCTCGAGGAAATCGGCGGCGAGGCGCGCATCCAGGCCGGGATCTCGACCGTCTCCCTTGGCCGCGCCGCCGAGCCGGAGGAGATCGCCGAGGCCGCCGTGTTCCTGGCCTCGTCGCGCGCCTCCTACATCCACGGCACCACGATCGACGTCACCGGCGGCCGTTGACGCACGCCGGGCGCCGCGCTCAGGCGCCGCGCCGCGCGCCGAGCCAGCGCGCGACCTCGGCGCGATAGGGCGCCATGACGGCCTCGATGCGCGGTTCCGCGGCGATGGCCTTGCGCCAGCGCGTCGTCCGCGGACCCTGCGCCGCCTCGTGGCCGAGCATGGGCAGCAGGCCGTCGGCGATCGCGAGCGTCGGCGGGAAGCCGCAATCCGCGAGCGTCGGAACGGGTCCGGCGGCGAAGGGTCCGGCCTCGTCGAGGAAGCCCTCGAGCAGGGCATGGACGCGCGCGAACTCGGCGCAGCGCGCCTCGACCACCGCCGCGACGCGCGTCGAGGGCGCGGCCTGCCCGAAGAGCGCGCGCAGCGGCGGCTCCAGGTGGAGGTCGTGGAAGCGAGACAGGAAGCGTATCCGGGCGCGCTCGCGCGCCGTGCCCGGCAGGAGCGGCCGGCCCGGGAAGCGCTCGTCCAGGTACTCGGCGATCGCGTCGGATTCCGCCAGCGTCATGTCGCCGTCGACCAGCGCGGGGACTGTTCCCGTCGGCACGATGCGGCGGTAGGCTTCGCTCCGGTAGCTGCCGTCCGGGGGAAGGCGCAGCTCCGGCGCGATGCCCTTGAGGGCGCATGCGATGCGGAGCTTGGCGCTGTAGCTGGACAGCGGCGTCCAGTAGAGGATCATGCAGCCACGCTATCCCGCGGCGAAGGCGGGCGGAAGCGCGGCGCGAGGATGCAGGGGAAGGACGCGACGATGATGGATGGCGGCAAGGGCGGGCTGGAACTCGTCCCCCTTCATGGCGACTTCGGCATCGAGGCGCGCGGCGTGGACATCTCGCGCCCGCTCGACGCGGCCACGGTCTCGGCGCTGCGCGACGCCTTCGGGCGCCACCGGCTCCTCGTCGTGCGCGGGCAGGACCTGGCCCCGGAGGCGCATATCGCCTTCACGCGGCATTTCGGCGAGCTCGAGGTCCATGTCCTCGACGAGTACCACAAGGCGCGCCACCCGGAGATCTTCGAGCTCTCGAACATCGGGCCCGACGGCAAGCCGAACGCGGTGCACCCGGACCGCGGCACGCTGTTCTGGCATTCCGACGCATCGTTCCAGAAGGTGCCGGCGCTCGCGACGCTGCTCTACGCCGAGCAGGTGCCGCGCGATGGCGGCCACACGATGTTCGCCGACATGATCGGCGCCTACGAGGCGCTCGGCGCCGGTGAGCGCGAGCGCTACCGCGCGATGCGCGTGATGCACGACCTCCACGTGTCGCGGCTGAAGGCGGGCTATGCCGGCATGACGGAGGCGCAGCGCCGCCAGGCGCCGCCGGTCGAGCAGCCGCTGGTGCGCGTGCACCCGCCGACCGGCCGGCTCGCGCTCTACCTTGGCAGCCACGGCCAGGAATTCGTCGGGATGACGGAGCACGAGAGCCGCGGCCTCTTCGAGCGCATCATGAACCACTGCACCGAGCCGCGCTTCGTCTACGACCATGTCTGGAAGCCGGGCGACCTCGTGATGTGGGACAACCGCGCCACCGTGCACCGCGGCACCGAGTACGACACGGCCGCCGAGCCGCGCGTGGTGCGCCGCACGGTCCTGAAGGGCGAGGCGGTGGTCGCGGCGGCCTGAGCCGCCGCGCTCAGTCGGCGGCCGCCTCCGCGAGCCTGGCCGCGATCCAGGCGCGCCGGGCCGCGCGCGGTTGCTGCGCGCTCGCGAGTACCAAGTCGGCGACGCGCTTGCCCGTCGCGGCGAGGTCGCACGCGCCTTCGGGCGCCGCCACCACCGTGTCCTGCACGTAGGTCGGGACGATGCCCTCGCGGTCGGCTTGCCAGGCCGAGGGCACGGTGCCCTCGGCGAGCGCGCGGATGTTCCTGCGCAGCAGGCGCCGCAGCATGGCGACGCCCTGGTCGGAGGAGGCGAGCGTCTCCAGCGCGTGCACGGCGATCCGCCGCTGCGAGACCTGGACCTCGTAGTCGCCGGGCTGGCGCTGGCGCTCCTCGTAGCTGCGCTCCTCCTCGGTCTGGCCGATGAAGTCGATCGACTGCCTGCCCACGCGGGCGCGGTCGCCGATGCCCGCGGGATCGAGTTCCTCGCTGAAGTAGCGCCAGCCGATGACGAGCGTCGTGCCGTCGTCGACCGGCACCATCCAGCGCGTGAGCGCCGAGCGCTGGAAGACCTTCGGCCGGTCCGCCGATTCCCAGATCGCGCCGGTCTGGTTCGCGTTCGGAAGGATCGTCTCGGTGCAGCGCGTCCAGAGATGGCCGCTCCAGCGCCGCGTCTGCACGTTGATCATTCCGAGCGGCGTCTGGCGGTACTCGATCGCCTGGTCGGCGCCCGATGCGTCGCCGAACTGCGCGCCCGAGATGCGCGTGTGCAGGTAGACGACGTGCACGGGATCCTGCGTGTTCTCGTAGACCTGCAGCCAGTTGCAGGGCATGCGGATCGCGAAGGGCACGGGCTCCGCGCCGTCGAGCGACGTGTCGAGGACGGGGAAGGCCGGCGCCGTGTCGGGCGGGCCCAGGTAGGCGAAGACGAGCCCGTCATGGACATGCACGCGGTAGGCGCCCTGGCAGCGCGTCTCGCGGATGCGGCTCGTCGGCGGCTCGGCCGGCGTCGAGAGGATCGTGCCGTCGATGTCGAAGGTCCAGCCGTGGTAGCAGCACGAGATCCCGCGCTCCATCGGGATGCCGTATTCCAGGCTTGCGCCGCGATGCATGCAGTGGAGGTGCAGCAGGCCGATGCGCCCCGACCTGTCGCGGAAGAGCACGAGGTCCTCGCCCAGGATGCGCAGCGCGAGCGGCCGCTCGCCGAGTTCCGAGAGCATCGCGACCGGCTGCCAGGCACGCCTGATGTACTCGCCGCAGGGCGTGTCCGGCCCGACCGAGGTGAGCTCGGCGTCCGGCGCCGGGACGGCGCGCCGCAGGTAGCCGGAATAGGGCTGTGCCTTCATGGATCGCGCCTCCGCGCGGCTTAGCGACGCTGGCTCTCGTCCGAGCCGAAGCGCCGCTCGAGGCGGCGCACGAAGAACGAGATGACCAGGATCAGGACGAGGTACTCGAGGACCAGCACCGTGTAGATCTCGAGCGGCCTGAACTCGGTGACGTTGAGTTCGTTGGCCTTGCGCGTCAGTTCGCCCAGCCCGATGACCGAGGCGAGCGACGAGATCTTCGTGATGTAGACGAACTGGTTGCCGAGCGGCGGCAGGATGCGCCTTATCGCCTGCGGCAGGACGACGAGGCGGAGCTCCTGCCAGGGCTGCAGGCCCAGCGAGCGGGCCGCCTCGCGCTGGCCGCGGTCGATCGACTGGATGCCGCCGCGGAAGATCTCCGCCTCGAACGCGCTGTCGCAGACGGCGATCGCGATCATCGCCGCGGAGAAGACGCTGAGCTGCAGCCCGGTCACGGTCGGGATGCCGTAGAAGACCCAGAGGATCATCACGAGCATCGGGATCGAGCGGAACACCTCGACGTAGAGGCGGTTCACTGTGCCGAGCGGGCGCCAGCGCGCGAGCCGCGCCATCGGTGACGCCTCCTGCTCGACGCGGCTCGCGTCGCGCCGGATCCGAGGCGCGAGGCGCGCGAAGGGCGCCCAGCCGGAGAGCCCGAGCAGGGCGACGACCAGGCCGAGGCTGAGCGACAGCGCGAGCGTCGCGAGCGACAGCGCGATCGTCATGCCGAAGCCCTCGGCGAGGAACCTCAGGTTGTTCTGGCCGCGCGGCGTGTAGGGCGAGACGACATGCCAGCCCCAGGTGAAGCCGCTGTTGTCGCTGGCGCAGCCGGCGAGCGCGACGGCCGCGGCGAGGAACAGCGCGGCCGGTGCCGCGCGCCTCATTCCGGGCGATAGGCCGTGCACTCGACCTCCACCGTGATGTCGGGGTGGAAGAAGGCGCTCATGTAGACCCAGCCGAGCGCGGGGCGGATGGTGCCGAAGACCTCGCCATGGGCGCGGCCGGACTCGACCCAGTGCGTCGGGTCGGCCACGTAGATGCGCGTCTTGATGACGTCCTCGAAGCCCATGCCGAGCTCGCGCAGGCAGTTGCCGACGATGTCGAGGCAGGCGCGCGTCTGGCGATAGACGTCGCCGGGGAAGAGGATCTTCCCGGTGTCGTCCGCCGGCGAGCACAGGCTCGTCTCGACGAGGTTGCCGATGCGCACCGCGCGCGCGTAGCCGCACTGGGCTTCCCATGGGCGGCCGGTGGTGACGATCCGTCTTTCCATGGCCGGGATCAGATACACGGCTCCGCGCGAGCGCAAGGGGGAAGACGCGCAGGCGCCTCATGCGCGGCGCTTGACGCCTCCAAGAGGCGGCGACAACACTCGTGCTCCCCCCATCGACCGGAGGCTTCCAAAATGGATCGTCGTTCGTTGCTCACCGCGGGAGCCGGCCTCGCCGCCGGGTCCGCCCTCGTCGCCGCGCAGTCGCCGGAGGCCCTCGCGCAGGCGCCCGCCGCCATCCGCTCGCGCCTGCAGACCGTCCAGCAGAACGGCACGCTGCGCTGCGGCACCACCGGCGACTTCAACCCGATGAGCTTCCGCGATCCCACTACGCGCGAGCTGCGCGGCCACCAGATCGACTGCGCGAACAGGCTCGCCGCCGACCTCGGCGTGAAGGTCGAGTTCGTGCCGACGACCTGGCCGACGCTGATCAGCGGCCTGACGGCCAACCAGTACGACATCGTGACGACCGGCACCTCGATGAGCGTCGCGCGCATGAAGGCCTCGGCCTTCACCATCCCCTGGGGGCGCAACGCCTTCCTGCCGCTCGCGCGCAAGGACGCCGCCGCGAAGTTCAAGACCTGGGACGACGTCAACTCGCCGAACACGACCGTCGGCTTCAACCTCGGCACGACGATGGAGCAGTTCGTCACGTCGGAGCTCCCTAAGGCGAAGGTCCGGCGCGTCGAATCGCCCGTGCGCGACTTCCAGGAACTGCTCGCCGGCCGCGTCGACGTCACCATCACCAGCCTGGTCGAGGGCTCTCAGCTCGTCGTCGAGCACCCGAACCTCACCATGGTCCTGCAGGACACGCCGAAGAACTCGATCCCGCTCTGCTTCATGTCGGCGATCGACGACCTCGTCTGGCTGAACTTCCTCAACAACTGGGTCATCCTTCGCCAGGCCAGCGGCTTCTTCGACGAGCTCAACGACAAGTACAAGCTCGTCCTGCACAAGGGCTGAGCCCGCGCGCGCCCCGCCCGCGCCGCGACGCGCGGGCGGGGCCGGACCCCCGGATGCGCCACTCCTTCCTCTCGATCGCGCGCAACGCGCTCTCCGGCCATTCCGGCTGGCCGCGCGCCTGGCGCGATCCGCCGCTACAGCCGGCCTATGACGCGATCGTCGTGGGCGCCGGGGGCCACGGCCTCTCCACCGCCTACCACCTTGCCCGCGACCACGGCATGCGCCGCGTCGCCGTGCTCGAGAAGGGCTGGCTCGGCGGCGGCAACACCGCGCGCAACACCGTCACGATCCGCGCCAACTACCTGCGCGAGCCGTCGATGCGCTTCTACGCGGAGGGCATCCGCATGTGGGAGGGCCTTTCGCGCGAGCTCGGCTACAACGTGATGTACAGCCAGCGCGGCCAGGTCGACCTGGTCCAGACATGGGCGAAGCTGCGCGACGTGAGGCGCAGGCAGGCCTCGCTGCGCCTCCTCGGCGTGCCCTTCGAGATCCTGTCGCCCGCCGAGGCGAAGGCGCGCGTCCCGCTGCTCGAGCTCGACGCGCAGGCGCGCATGCCCGTGCTCGCCGCGACCTGGCATCCCACGGCCGGCGTGGCGCGCCACGACGCGGTCGCCTGGGGCTACGCGCGCGCCGCCGACGCGATGGGCGTCGACATCGTGCAGGACTGCGAGGTGACCTCGATACGCCGCGCGGGCGGGGGCGTCGCCGGCGTGGAGACCGCGCGTGGCTTCGTCGCCGCGCCGCGGGTCGCGCTCTGCGTCTCGGCGCATGCCGGCGTGCTCGCCGCGACCGCGGGCTTCCGGCTGCCGATCGAGACCGTGCCGCTCCAGGCCTTCGTCTCCGAGCCGCTCAAGCCGGTGCTGGACACGATCGTCAACATCCCGCACCTCGCGACCTATTTCTCGCAGAGCGACAAGGGCGAGCTGGTGATCGGCGGCGGCGCCGACGGCTATCCGTCCTACGCGGCGCGCGGCAGCTTCCATGTCGTCGAGGACGCGATCGGTGCGATGCTCTCGCTGTTCCCGGCGCTGCGGCGCGTGCGCATGCTCAGGCAATGGGCGGGCTCGATCGACCTCTGCCACGACATCACGCCGATCCTCTCGCCCTCGCCCGTCGAGGGCCTGCACCTCTCGGTCGGCTGGGGCTCCGGCGGGTTCAAGGCGATCCCGATCGGCGGCAAGGCGCTCGCGCATCTCGTCGCCACCGGAGCGCCGCATCCGCTCGCGGGGCATCTCCTGCTGTCCCGCTTCGCGCGCGGCAGGCCGCTCTTCGAGACGGCCGGCGCGTCGAACCGGCTGTGAGCGCGACATGCTGAGCATCACCTGCCCGCATTGCGGACCGCGCGCCGAGGTCGAGTTCCTCTGCGCAGGCGAGCCCGTCGCCCGCCCCGACGCGTCGGCGCCGCTGGATGGCGCGGCGCTCGCCGCGATCCTCTACGAACGCGACAACGTCCGCGGCCCGCACGAGGAATTGTGGTGGCACCGGCATGGATGCCGGGCCTGGTTCCGCGTCGTGCGCGACACGCGCGACAACGCCGTCCTGCCATGAGCGGATACAGGCTCCCGGCGCCCGGCAGCGCGGGGCGCGGCGCATCGATCCCGTTCTCGTTCGATGGCAGGCCCTTCGCGGGACATGCCGGCGAGACGCTGGCCGCGGCGCTGATCGCCGCGGGCGAGCGCCTCGTCGCGCGCAGCTTCAAGTACCATCGCCCGCGCGGCATCTGGGGCTTCGGGCTCGAGGAGCCGAATGCCTTCGTCGCCTGCGGCGAGGATCCGGTCGCTCTCGCGACGCGCATCGAGTTGCGGCCCGGCCTCTCCGCCGCCCCGCTCAACGCCTGGCCGAGCCTGCGCCGCGACCTGCGCGCGGTGCACGACCTTTTCGGCGCGCTGATCCCTGCGGGCTTCTACTACAAGACCTTCATGGGCCCGGGGCCGCGCGCCTGGCCCTTCTGGGAGCGCATGATCCGCGAGGCGGCAGGCCTCGGGCGGATCGATGGCAGCGTCCCGTCCCTGCGGCGCGAGGCCGTGAACGCCCATTGCGACGTGCTCGTCGCCGGCGCCGGTCCTGCCGGCCTTGCCGCGGCCCATGCGCTCGCCGCGTCCGGGCTGCGCGTGATCCTCGCCGACGATGGCGAGGAGCCCGGCCTCGCCGCGCTCGATGGCCGGGACGCGTCGATCGGCGCGGAGCAGCCGATGGAATGGGCGCGCCGGCTCGCGGCCGGGTTCGACGCCGCGCCCGGCTGCATGCGCCTCGCGCGCGCCATGGTCGTCGGCCTGCACGACCACGGCTTCGCGCTCGCGGTGGAGCGCGCGCCGTCCCCGGGGCTCGACGAGCGGCTATGGCGCATCCGCGCGCGGCGCGTCCTGCTCGCGACCGGAGCGATCGAGCGGCCGATCGTCTTCTCCGGCAACGACCGGCCCGGCGTCATGTCGCTCTCCGCCGTGCGGCGCTACGCCGAGCGCTTCGGCGTGGCCTGCGGGCGCAGCATCGCGGTCTTCGCCAACAACGACGCCGCCTATGCCGACGCGGCGCGGCTCGAGCGGCTCGGCGTGCAGGTCGGCGCCATCGTCGATCCGCGCCCGCAGGCGGGCGCCGCGGCGGTCGAGCTCGCGGGGCGGCTCGGCATCGCGCCGATACTCGGCCATGCGGTCGTCGACGTCGCGGGGCGCCAGGTCGAGGCCGCGCGCATCGCGCCGCTCGACGACCCGGACCGCACGCGCAGCCTCGACTGCGACGTCGTCGCCGTCTCGGGCGGCTGGACGCCGCTCGCCCAACTCCATGCGCAGGCCGGCGGCCGTGTCGGGCACGACGCGCGGCTGGCCGCCTTCCTGCCGGTCGCTGATGGCAGGACGACGCTCGCCGCGGGCGCCTGCGCCGGAGAGACGACGCTGCGCGGCGCGATCGCGGGCGGGCTCTCGGCGGCGGCGCGCCTCGCCGCGGTGCTCGGCCGGGACATCCCGGACGCCGGGCTTCCCGACATCCTCGTCGCCGACGAGTTCGATCCCGCGCCGGGCGGCCTCTTCGAGGCGCCGCGGCGCACGGGCGGCGGCAAGGCCTTCGTCGACCTCGCGGCCGACGTCACGTCGTCCGACATCAGGCTCGCGGTGCGCGAGGGCTTCGACCGCATGGAGCTGATGAAGCGCTACACGACCTGCGGCATGGCGCCTGACCAGGGCAGGCATTCCGGGGCGAACGCCGCCGCCATCCTCGCGCACGCGCGTGGCGACGCGGCGGGGATGCCCGCGCCGACCACGTTCCGCCCGCCCTTCGCGCCGGTCGCCTTCGGCACGCTCGCGCCGCGCGAGGGCTGGTTCGTCCTGCCGGCGCGCGAGACGCCATTGACCGCATGGCACGTCGAGGCCGGCGCACGGATCTACGACGTCGGCGGAAACTGGCGCAGGCCCGGCTACTACCCGCGGGGCGCGGAAACGCTCGACGAGGCGGCGGCACGCGAATGCCGCGCCTGCCGCGGCGCCGTCGCGATCTACGATTCCAGCCCGCTCGGCAAGTTCGAGTTCGCGGGCCGCGACGTCGTCGCCTTCCTCGAGCGCATGTACTGCAACGCCTGGGCCGACCTCGCGCCCGGCACCGGGCGCTACGGCGTCATGCTGCTCGAGGACGGAAGGATCTTCGACGACGGCGTCGCCTTCCGCCTGGCCCCGGAGCGATTCCTCGTCACCACGACGACGGGCAACGCGGAGGCGGCGCATGCGCGCTTCGAGTACCACCGGCAGGTGGCGTGGCCCTCGCTCGACGTGCGCATGGTACCCGTGACCTCGCAATGGGCGGACGTCGTGCTGTGCGGCCCGCGCGCGCGCGACGTCCTCGCCGCCGCGGGGACCGACATCGACATCTCGCGCGAGGCGTTCGCGTTCATGGCGATCCGCGAGGGCCGCGTGGCCGGCATCCCGGCGCGCGTCGCGCGGGTGAGCTTCACCGGCGAGCTCAGCTTCGAGGTCATGGTGCCCGCGCGCCGGGCGCCGGAACTCTGGAACGCGCTGCTCGCGGCGGGCGCTGCGCATGGCATCGAGCCGCTCGGCTCCGAGGCGAACCACGTCCTGCGCATCGAGAAGGGCTTCATCTCGGTCGGGCACGAGGCCGACGGCATCGCCGATCCCCATGACCTCGGCATGAAGTGGATCGTCGCCGCGGGCAAGCCGGACTTCGTGGGCAAGCGCGCGCTCGAGCGCAACCTCGCGGATCCCGCGCCGCGCCCGCAGCTCGTCGGCCTGCTCGCGGCGGACCCGGCCCGCGTCCTGCCCGAGGGCGCGCAGGTCCTCGACGATGCCGGCGCGCGCGGCCGGGGCTACGTCACCGCCAGCTGCATGAGCCCGGCCCTGGGCCGCTCGATCGCGCTCGGGCTGGTGGAGGATGGCAGGCGGCTGCTCGGCACCGAGGTGGAGGTCTTCGCGCCGTCCGGCGAGCGGATGCGCGCGACGCTCGTGCGCCCGGTCTTCCTCGACCCGAAGGGCGAGAGGATGCGGTCATGAGCGTCGCGCGGATCGATCCGATCGGGCCGGAGCGCCTCGTCGCCATCGACGGCGAGGTGCCGGAGGGCGCGCTCGAGGGCCTCGCGGCGCTGCGCCTCGGGCCGCGCGAGCTTCTCGTGCTCGACGCGGAGGCGTCGGCCCTGCCATCGCTGCCCGGCGCGCTCGTGGTCGATGTCGCCGACGCGCACGAGGGCTGGTCGATCCACGGCCCGGGCGCCGCGCGCCTGCTGGCTCGGGCCTGCACGCTCGACCTCGATTCCGTGCGCCCGGGCGAGGCGACGCGCACGGCGATGGCTGGCATCGCCGTCATCCTGCGCCGCATGCCGCCCGGTGGCTGGGAGCTTCGCGTCGAGCGCAGCCATGCCGCCTGGCTCGAGGCCTGGCTGCGCTTGCTCGGCGCGGGGTAGCGCCTACCTGCGCGCGGCGTAGCTGCGCTCCAGCCGCCCAAAGGCGAGGGAGAGCATGAAGCACACCGCGAAATAGACGACCGCGACCGTGATCCAGACCTCGTAGATGCGCGTCGTCGATACCGCGACGTCGGTCGCCATGAAGGTCAGCTCCTGGATCGAGACCAGCGACACGATCGAGGAATCCTTCACCAGCGAGACGAACTGGTTGCACATCGGCGGGACGGTGCGCGCGATCGCCTGCGGCAGGATCACCCTGGCCAGCACGTGGCGGCGGGGAAGGCCCATCGAGGCGGCGGCCTCCCACTGGCCGCGCGGGATGGATTCGATCCCCGCGCGAACGATCTCGGCGATGTAGGCGGCCTCGAACAGGGCGAGGCAGAGCAGGCCGGCGACGAAGTTCTCGATCAGCCGCGGGTCGCCGAAGAGGAACTGCAGCGTCGCGCGCGCCTCCGGCGACAGCGCGGCGATGCGCGCCTCGAGCCCGAGCTGCGGCACGATCTGGCTCGAGAGAAAGAAGTAGAGGACGAAGATGATGACCAGAGGCGGCGTGTTGCGCATCAACTCGACGTAGCTGCGCCCGACGAGGCGCAGGAACGGGTCGCGCGCGGTCCGCATGAGCCCGATGCCGAAGCCGATCGCCGTCGCGAGCACCATGCCGAAGATGGTCAGCCGGATGGTGTTGAACAGCCCGTGCAGCAGGACGTTCGCGACCCAGGACTGCGAGGTCTCGTCCCAGCGCAGGAAGAACTGCGGCACCGGCGCCCAGTTCCAGCGGTAGTTGTTGAGCTGGCTCACGCGCCACGCGAACCAGGCCGCCGCCGCGCACGCGAGTACGAGCAGGATCCAGTCGAGCTTGCCGAGGCGCTTCCTCGGGGCGGGCGGCGGCGGTCGCGTCATGGCGCGGGCAGCCGGGAGGCGGCGTGCCGCCTCCCGGTCCATCCCGGTCCGGTCAGCCCTGGGCCACCTGGCTCGCCCATTCGCGGGTCTCGAACCAGTAGGCGCGGCGGGCCTTGAGGAACCCGTCGGCATGGCGCGCCCTTACCCACTCGTTGAGCGCGGCGAGCGTGGTCGGGTCGTTCTTGCGCAGCGCGATGCCCTCGCGCTGCGGCTCGAACGGCTCCTTGAAGGGCACGTACATCGCCGTGGGGTGGTTGAGTGCCGAGAACATCGGGCGCGGCGCCGAGGCGACCCAGGCATGGGCGCGGCCGTTCAGCACTTCCTGCTCGGCCTGGGCGTCGTCGTCGAACTGGCGGACGGTCGCCTTGGGCGCGAGGCGGCCCAGCACGCCGGCCACGGTCGTGCCGCGGCGGCAGGTGAGCGTGTAGTCGGGCCGGTCGAAGTCGGCGACCTTGGTATGGTTCGGCGCGATCCTCGAGTTCGCGACCATGAGCAGGCCCGAGGTCGAGTAGTGCTCGCTGAAGTCGACCTGCTCGAGGCGCGGCGCCGTGATCGACATGCCGCCGATGATGAAGTCGAAGCGGCCGGCGAGCAGGGCGGGGATGATGCCGTCCCACTGCGTCGGCTGGGGCTCGTACCTGACGCCGAGGTCCTGCGCGAGCCGGTTGCCGACGTCGAGCTCGAAGCCGATCAGGCCGCCCTGCCTGTCGCGCATCGCCCATGGCACGAAGGTCGAGAGCCCGGCCCGCAGCACGCCGCGCTGCCTGACCTGCTCGATGGCCGGGGCGCCCGAGGCCTGGGCCCGGGCGAGCGCCGGGGCACCGAGCGTGGCCGCCGCGGCGGCGATGAAGGTCCGTCTCTGCATTCTAGCCTCCTGCTGGTTGGTGGTTGTCGTGGTCGGGTGGTGAAGTCACGTCGGGCGCGCGAAGCGGCGCTCGAGCCGGGTCACGAGCAGCGAGAGCGTGAGCGTGACCGCGAGGTAGATCGCGCCGGTCGTCAGGTAGATCTCGTAGCTCAAGAACGTGTCGGAGACGAGGGTGCGGGCCTCGTTGAAGAGGTCGAACATGGCGATCGCGCTGACGATGGCCGAGTGCTTGATGAGCGAGATGCCGAGGCTGGTGAGCGGCGGCAGCATGATCCGCACGGCCTGCGGGATGATCACGAGCCGGTAGGCCTGGGCGCGCCCGAGGCCGAGGCTCGCCGCCGCCTCGACCTGCCCGCGGGGCACCGACTGGATGCCGCCGCGGAAGATCTCCGCGGCGAAGGCGCCCTCGAAGACGGCCAGCGCGAAGATGGCCGCGAACCAGCGGTCGAGGCCGAGGATCGGCGCGAAGACGAAGTAGAGCAGGTAGATCTGCACGAGGAGCGGCGTGTTGCGCACGACCTCGAGGTAGATGCGCGCGAGGCCGCGCGCGACCACGCTGCCGCTCATCCGGCACAGCGCCGTGGCGAGGCCGATCGCGAGCGCGGCGACGAAGCTCACGGCCGAGATCTCCAGCGTCACGGCGAGGCCCTTCAGGAGCGGGCCCGGATAGAACTGGCCGTCGATGACGCGGACGACGAAGCGCGGCACCTGGTACCACTTCCACGCGTAGTTCATCTGCGCGGCGCCATAGGCCACGCCTCCGACCACCAGCGCCGCGAAGGCGGCGAACTTGGTCCACGCGATCAGGCGCGAGGCGGAGGGGCTTGCGTCCATGGTGCGTGGATGGTCTTTCGCCGGGGAGGGCGCGTCAACCCGCGCGGCCCCTGGCGAGCCTGACGAGATGCAGCTGCGTCGCCGCATAGCCGCGGCGGACGTCGGCGATGCGCGGGCCGAGCTCGCGATGCAGCGCCGGCAGGGCGTGGAAGGGCACGGAAGGCACCGCATGGTGCTCTGCGTGGAAGGCCATGTTCCACGCGAGCCAGCGCAGCGGCGCCACCGTCAGGACCGTGCGGGTGTTGGCGAGCCAGTCCGCAGCCTCGGGCCGCCCCACGTGCTCGGACATGCGGATCAGCCGCATGACGGGCTCGCCGAGGATGCGCGGCAGGATCCAGAACTCCAGCGCGGCGAGGCTCCCGGTCGCGACCGACGCAGCCGCGATGGCGGCGTAGGCCAGCCACATCAGCGCCGCCTCGCGCCGCGCCCCGGCGAGCCGGGCGACGGGCAGGAAGCGCAGTTCCTCCTGCGTGAAGCGGCCGAATGGCAGGCGGACCAGCGTGGAGACGAGGCTGCGGAAATACGGCCAGGCGCTGGCATAGGCGAGGTAGCCGCCAAGCGTGCCGGCGGTGGAGATCATCTCCGGGTCGCGGCCGGGCTGCTGGGTGAAGGCGTGGTGCTCCGCGTGCTCGAAGCGGAAATGCACGGGCGGCAGGCCGAGCGCCAGGCCGCAGGCGCGCTCCACGGCGTCGTTGAGCCGGCGCGTGGCGAAGGCGCTGCCATGCGAGGCCTCGTGGAATGGCGCGAAGAGGTGCACGACGACCACGCCGTGCAGGAACATCGGCAGGAGCACGATCCACTCGCCGCGCCAGGCATGGATCCAGGCCGCGCCAACGGCGAGCAGCGCGAGATGCATGGCGAGGAAGAGCAGGCCCGGCCCGTCGCGGCGCGCGCTTAGCTCGCGCACCCGCGCGCGGCCGACGAGGTTGCGGATCTCCTGCTGCGAGGCCATGCCGCCGGCGCGTCAGCCCGCGCGCTGTCGATACTTGAAGGCCTTGTCGAAGCGCCCGACGATGTACTCGCCGCAGGTCGTCGCAGGGTATTTCGCCTGCGACGCGTCGTCGAGCAGGTCGCGCGGGTCGATCGTCGTGTCGAAGGACGGGTCGAAGAAGACCGCCACCGAGTAGCGCTCGCGCCCCGAGGTGTTGATCACGCGATGGGCGTTGGAGCTGAACCGGTTGTTGGTCCAGCGCGCCATGAGGTCGCCGACATTGATGACCAGCGTCCCGGGGATCGGGTGCGCCGTCACCCACTCGCCGGCCTTGTTGAGCACCTGGAGGCCGCCCGTCATGTCCTGCGAGAGCAGCGTGAGGCCGCCATAGTCCGTGTGAGGCGCGACGCCGAACTGCTGCTCGCCGAGGTCGGCGGGCTGCGGCGGGTAGTAGACCATTGAGCCGCGCGCGAGCGGCTTCGCGAAATGCGGCACGAAGAAGTCGGCGGGCCGGCCGAGGCTCAGCGCGAAGCCGCGCAGCAGGCGGTTCCCGCAATCGAGGATGCTGTCGTAGTAGGCGGAGAGCACGCCGCGCATCTCCGGCATGAAGGCTGGCCAGTGGTTGGGCCCCATCAGCTTCTTGCCCGCCATCACGTCGGGGTCGTCGGGCGGCAGCTCGAGGCCCCAGAGGAAGCTTTCCTTCAGGTCGACCTTCGCGCCAGCGTACATCTTGGACTGGCCGACAGCGAGCCAGCCTCGGTGGATCTCGTTGATCAGCACGCCGGCCTTCGTCTCCGGCGGCAGCGCGAAGAAGCGGCGGCTGGTGTCGAAGATCGCGTCGACCTGCTCCTGCGGCACGCCATGGTTGCTGACATAGAAGAACCCGATGCGCTCCGCGGCCTCGCGCATGCGCGAGGCGACCTCCATGCGGGCCGCCGCGTCCGCGCTGCCGAGGCCCGACATGTCGATGACCGGGATCTCCTGGACGTCGATGCTGCGTGCGGTCGCGTAGGCCATGGTCCTCGTCCTTCCTTGTCGGCGGCCACGGGCCGCGCGCGCCCGAGCCTAGCGCCCGGGAGGGTGCGTCGTCACGGCGGCAGCGGCACGGCGCGCGGCGGGCGCGCGAAGACCCGCCGGACCATCGGCTCGAAGACCGAGAGCGGCGCCTCGGGCAGGCGCGGCGAGATCGTGTTCTGGTCGTATCTCGCGACGAACTCGGCCGTCGCCGCGAAGGCGGGATGGCCGCGCCAGCGCTCGCGCGCGAAGCGGTCGGTGCCCTCCAGCTCGCGGCAATGCATGGACTGGAAGTACATGTGCCGCTCGAGGAGCCAGGCGTTCTCCTCGCTGACATAGGGCGCGAGGAGCTGCGCCGCGAACTGGCCATGCGTCTTCGGGCAGGCGACGAAGCCGATGTCGTGGAGCAGCGCCATCACGACGTATTCCTCGTCGCGGCCGTCCTGCATCGCCAGCGTCGCCGACTGGATGCAGTGCCTGAAGTTGTTCACCTGGTAGCCGAAGCCGGGATCGTCGGCGCTGGCGGCGAGCAGCCGCAGCGCCTGCGCCGCCTGCTGCTCGGCGTAGTAGGGCGCGCGCTGGGAATTCAGCAGCGCCCAGTCGTCGGCGCGGAAGTCGTCCAGCGACTCCTTCTCGACGTAGCTCCATTCCGGGCGGAGCAGCGGGGTGCGTTCGCCCGTCATCGCCGTGCCTCCGCCAGGACATCGCCGAGCGCCCCGAGCACGGCCTCGTTGTCCTCGCGCGTGCCGATCGCGACGCGCAGCTGCGTCGTCCAGTCGGGATGCCGCCAGTCGCGCACATGGATGCCGCGCGCCGCCAGCGCCTGCATCGCCGGCTGCGCCGGCATGCCGAGGTCGACCGACACGAAGTTCGTGAAGGACGGGCAGGGGCGCAGCTGCAGCCTGCGAAGACCCTCGGAAAGCCAGGCGCGCTCGACCGCGGTGGCGTCGAGCGAGGCCTGCATGTGGGCCTCGTCCTCGAGCGAGGCCAGCGCGGCCGCCTGCGCGACCTCGGTGACGTTGAAGGTCATCTTCACCCTGCGCAGCGCCTCCGCCTCCACGTCGGAGCCGCAGAGCGCATAGCCGACGCGCAGCGCGGCGAGGCCATGCGCCTTTGAGAACGTGCGCAGCACGATCCAGGGACCCCTGCGGGCCGCGAGCGCGGCGAGCGCGTCCGGCCCGCCGGCATGGCGTCCATACTCGTGGTAGGCCTCGTCGACGACGAGGAGGACGTCCGCGGGAACCTCGCGCGCGAGGCGCTCCAGCGCCGCCGCCGCCATCATGCCGCCCGAGGGCGCGTTCGGCGTGCAGGCGAAGACGACGCGCGTGCGCGCGTCGATCGCGGCGAGCAGCCCGGCCGCGTCGCTCGCGCCCCCGGCGTCGATCGGCACGCCCGCGACCTCGGCGCCGCGGATGCGCGTCGACACCGCGTAGCGAGGGAAGCTCGGGACAGGCATGACGCAGCGATCGCCGGGACCCAGCGCGATCTCGGCGATGACGTGGATGAGTTCGTCGCTGCCCACGCCGAAGACGATGCGCCCCGCCCCGACGCCCGTGCGCGTGGCGAGCGCGGCAGCGAGCTCGGGCGCGCGCGACTGCGGGTAGCGGTTGAGCGGCCCGCGCAGCGCCGCCGCGGCGGCCTCGATCGCGCGCGGCGAGGGCGGGAAGGGGGATTCGTTCAGGTGCAGCGCGCGCTGCGTGCCTGGCAGGCGCTGCAGGTCGCGGAAGGTCGGGGGCGCGGCATGGGGCGGCAGCGCGCGGACGGCGGGCGTGATCCACGACACGGCCGCGACCCGGTCGGCAAGGTCGCTCATGGCCCGGGAGAGTGCGCCGGGCGAGGGAAAAATGCACTCTCGTTTCCGTCGGGGGACGGGGTAGCTTCGCGGCCATGCAGCTCACGATCTCGCCGGGCAGGCTTGCCCTCGCCGACCTTCGCCGCTGGCGCGCTTCCGCCGATCCCCTGCGCCTCGATCCCGCCGCCGCGCCCGTCGTCGCCGCCTCTGCCGCCGCGGTGCAGCGCATCCTCGCCACCGGCGACGCCGTCTACGGCGTCAACACGGGCTTCGGCAAGCTGGCCACCACGCGCATCGCACCCGACCGGCTGCGCGAGCTGCAGACCTCGCTGGTGCTGTCGCACAGCGTCGGCGTCGGGCCGGCGCTGCCGCCGGCCACGGTGCGTCTGGTCGCCATCCTCAAGGCGGCGAGCCTCGCGCGCGGCCATTCCGGCGTCCGGCCGGAGGTGATCGATGCGCTGCTCGCGATGGTCAACCGGGGCGTCGTGCCGGTGATCCCCGCGAAGGGCTCCGTCGGCGCGTCCGGCGACCTCGCCCCGCTCGCCCATCTCAGCGCGACGCTGATCGGGCATGGCGACGCCTTCCTCGGCGGCGAGCGCATGCCCTCGGCCGAGGCGCTGCGCCGCGCCGGCCTCTCGCCGATCCAGCTCGAGGCGAAGGAGGGCCTCGCGCTCCTGAACGGCACGCAGGTCTCGACCGCCCTCGCGCTCGAGGGGCTCTTCGCCGCGGAGGACGCCTTCGCGGCCGCGGTCGTCGCCGGCGCGCTCAGCATCGACGCCGCGAAGGGCAGCGACGCGCCCTTCGACGACCGCATCCACGCCATCCGCGGCCAGCAGGGCCAGCGCGACATCGCCGCGGTCTATCGCGCGCTGGTCGCCGGCTCCGCGATCCGCGCCTCGCATCTCGACTGCGAGCGCGTGCAGGACCCGTACTGCCTGCGCTGCATGCCGCAGGTCATGGGCGCGTGCCTCGACTCGATCCGCCACGCGGCGACGATCTTCGAGCGCGAGGCCAACGGCGTCTCCGACAACCCGCTGGTCTTCGCCGAGGACGATTGCATCCTGTCGGGCGGCAACTTCCATGCCGAGCCGGTGGCGATCGCCGCCGACCTGCTCGCGATCGCGATCGCCGAGATCGGCGCGATCTCCGAGCGTCGCATCGCGATGCTGGTCGACCCGTCGACCAATGGCGGCCTGCCGGCCTTCCTCGTGCGCGAGCCCGGCATCAATTCCGGCTACATGATCGCCCACGTGACCGCGGCGGCGCTGGCCAGCGAGAACAAGTCCCTCGCGCATCCGTCGAGCGTCGACAGCCTGCCGACCTCCGCCAACCAGGAGGACCATGTCAGCATGGCGACGCATGCGGCGCGGCGCCTCGGCGAGATGGCCCGCAACACCGCGACGATCGTGGGCATCGAGATGATGGCGGCGGCCGACGGCATCGGGTTCCACGCGCCGCTCGCGACCAGCGCGAACCTGGCGAGGGCGATCGCGGCGCTGCGCGCGCGCGTCGCGCCGGTGGAGCGAGACCGCTTCCTCGCGGGCGACCTCGAGGCGGCGCGCGACCTCGTGGAGAGCGCCGCGCTGCGCGCCTGGATGCCCGACGGGCTGCTGCCCGCCGGCGCGAAGTGACGGGAGAGGGACGATGACGAGCTGGATCAGGATGCTGCAATACGAGGAGTCGACGGGCTACCTGCGCCAGCTCTACGACCGCGTGAAGGGGCCCGGGGACTCGCTCGACAACGTGATGAAGGCGCATTCGCTGCGCCCGCACACGATGGAGGGGCACTCGGCCCTCTACAAGAGCGTGCTCCACCACACCGGCAACTCCACGCCGGTCTGGTTCCTCGAGTGCCTCGGCATCTACACCTCGCTCGCCAACCGCTGCGACTACTCGGTGGCGCACCATTTCGCCGGGCTGACGCGCCTGCTGAAGGACGAGGGGCGGGCGAAGGCGATCTACGAGGCGCTCGCCGCCGGCGCGCCCGAGCGCGCCTTCGAGGGGCGCGAGCTCGCGCTGCTGCGCTACGTGCGCAAGCTGACGCTGGCGCCGCAGAAGATGGAGGAGGCCGACGTGCAGGCCTGCCGCGACGCGGGCTGCAGCGACGAGGACATCTTCGAGGCCAACCAGGTCTGCGCCTACTTCAACTACTCGAACCGGCTGCTGAACGGGCTGGGCGTGACGACCAAGGGCGACCTGCTCGGCTTCTCGCCGCCCAACACTGACAAGCTCGACGACTGGGAGCACCAGTGACCATGGCCGCGCCGTCCCGCCGCGACAATTCCCGCCGCATCGCCGCGCCGCGCGGCGCCGCGCTCTCCTGCCGCTCCTGGCAGAGCGAGGCCGCGCTGCGCATGCTCATGAACAACCTCGACGCCGAGGTCGCCGAGCGCCCGGAGGAGCTCGTCGTCTATGGCGGCATCGGTCGCGCCGCGCGTGACTGGGAGAGCTTCGACCGCATCGTCGCGAGCCTGCGCACGCTGGCGGACGACGAGACGCTGCTCGTGCAGTCTGGCAAGCCGGTGGGGATCTTCCGCACCCATGCCGACGCGCCGCGCGTGCTGCTCGCGAACTCGAACCTCGTGGGCCACTGGAACAACTGGGCCCATTTCCACGAGCTCGACCGCAAGGGCCTCATGATGTATGGCCAGATGACGGCCGGTTCGTGGATCTACATCGGCTCGCAGGGCATCGTGCAGGGCACCTACGAGACGTTCGTGGAGGCCGGGCGCCAGCACTATGGCGGCGACTTGCGCGGGCGCTGGATCTTGACGGGCGGGCTCGGCGGGATGGGTGGCGCGCAACCGCTGGCCGCGGTCTTCGCTGGTGCCTGCATGCTCGCGGTCGAGTGCCAGCCCAGCCGCATCGAGAAGCGGCTGGAGACGAAGTACCTCGACAGCTGGACGCGCAGCCTCGACGAGGCGCTCGACATGATCGCGGCCGCGACCGCGAAGGGCGAAGCGATCTCGGTCGGCCTGCTCGGCAACGCGGCCGAGGTCTTCCCCGAGCTCGTGCGCCGCGCGAAGGCCGGCGATCGCCGCGCGCGCCCTGACATGGTCACCGACCAGACCTCGGCGCATGACCCGATCAACGGCTACCTGCCTGCGGGCTGGACGCTCGACGAGCACGCGCGGCTGCGCGAGAGCGACCCGGCGCGGGTCGAGAAGGCGGCGCGCGAGTCGATGGCGACGCATGTGCGCGCGATGCTCGACTTCCATCGCATGGGCGTGCCGACGCTCGACTACGGCAACAACATCCGCCAGATGGCGAAGGAGATGGGCGTCGCAGACGCCTTCGACTTCCCCGGCTTCGTGCCCGCGTATATCCGCCCGCTCTTCTGCCGCGGCGTCGGGCCGTTCCGCTGGTGCGCGCTCTCGGGCGACCCCGAGGACATCCATCGCACCGACGCGAAGATGAAGGAGCTGTTCCCCGAGGACAGGCACCTCCATCGCTGGCTCGACATGGCGCGCGCGCGCATCCGCTTCCAGGGCCTGCCCGCGCGCATCTGCTGGGTCGGGCTCGGCGGGCGCGCGAAGGCCGGCCTCGCCTTCAACGAGATGGTGCGGCGCGGCGAGCTCAAGGCGCCGATCGTGATCGGCCGCGACCACCTCGATTCCGGCTCGGTCGCCTCGCCCAACCGCGAGACCGAGGCGATGAAGGACGGCTCGGACGCGGTGGCCGACTGGCCGCTGCTCAACGCGCTGCTCAACACCGCCTCTGGCGCCACCTGGGTCAGCCTCCACAACGGTGGCGGCGTCGGCATCGGCTTCTCGCAGCACGCGGGCATGGTGGTCGTGTGCGACGGCAGCGAGGCGGCCGACCGCAGGCTCGAGCGCGTCCTGACCAACGACCCGGCGACCGGCGTGATGCGCCACGCCGACGCGGGCTACGACATCGCGGTCGACTGCGCGCGCGAGCACGGGCTCAAGCTGCCGATGCTGGACTGATCGGCATGGACCTCGCGGGGTTCAGGTCCAG
>Ga0169931_10001831_pt1 | contig 35148 bp, 37 predicted proteins | sample Kivu_15m_20L_FD_129675 | JGI IMG/M metagenome (GOLD analysis project Ga0169931, IMG submission 129675) | Freshwater microbial communities from Lake Kivu, Western Province, Rwanda to study Microbial Dark Matter (Phase II) - Kivu_15m_20L... | ecosystem: Environmental > Aquatic > Freshwater > Lake...
ACGCCTGCTATCTCCAGCACAGCACGCATAGACCCACCAGCAATCACACCGGTACCATCAGAAGCTGGTTTTAATAAAACCTTGCCAGCTTTAAATTTACCAAGCACTTCATGAGGGATTGTACCCTTATAAATAGGAACTTTAACTAAATTCTTTTTAGCGTCATCAGCTGCTTTAGCAATCGCTTCAGAAACATCTCTTGCCTTTCCCAAACCATGACCGACAGTTCCATTACCATCACCCACGACAACAATAGCAGCGAAACTAAAAGTACGACCTCCTTTGGTCACTTTGGCTACTCTATTTAACTGAACCAATTTATCTTTTAGTTCTGTTTCAGCGGGTTTAACCCGGTTTTCATTCTGTTTTGCCATTTTATATTACAATTGAGGATGATTAAAACTGGAGTCCACCCTCACGGGCACCATCAGCCAATGATTTAATTCTTCCATGGTAAAGGTATCCGGAACGGTCAAAAACAACTTTCGAGATATTAGCCTCTTTTGCCTTTTCTGCCAGCAACTGACCTACCTTAAAAGCTTGTTCTACTTTAGTACCAACCCCTAATATGCCATTTTCACGAGAATCAGCAGCCACTAAAGTGTGACTGATGGTATCATCTATAATCTGGGCATAAATTATTTTATTACTCCTGAAAACACTTAAACGAGGAGAAGAGGCCACACCTTTAATCTTCTTCCTGATTCTAAAGTGGATTCGGGTCCTACTCCGCTCTTTTGATAATTTCATTTTTTCAAATTTTTTAACCTTAGTGTAGGGAAAAATGTCCAAACCCAAGATCCTGATAAAAAATTTATAAGAAGGAACTATTTTTTCTTAGCTCCCGTTTTTCCAAGTTTTCTACGAACCACCTCACCAACAAAACGTACGCCTTTACCTTTGTAAGGCTCAGGTTTACGGAACGATCTGATTTTTGCACTTACCTGACCAAGTAATTGTTTATCAATACATTCCATGATAATGGTTGGATTTCCCCCTTTATCCTGCTTGGTTTCCAGATTGATTTCATCAGGCAACATAAATAGAATGGGGTGAGAAAAACCAAGCGTTAATTCAAGTAATCTACCGGTATTTGCAGCACGATAACCTACCCCTACGAGTTCAATATCTGCTTTAAACCCAGTAGAAACGCCGGTAATCATATTATTGATCAGAGAACGATATAAACCGTGCACTGTTTTATGACGTTTTTGATCTGTAGGACGCTGAACAGTCAGTGTTTCACCTTCAATTTCAATGGTTAAATCCGGGTCAATCTGTTGTTTTAGAGAACCTTTAGGACCTTTAACGGTAACTAAATTATTCTTACTAACACTCACTTCGACCCCTTTTGGAAGCGCTATAGGAGCTTTACCTATTCTAGACATGATGAATTAAATTTAGAAGTGAGTAAATTAGTAAATATAAAGTAGTATTTCACCACCTACGTTCAGTTCACGGGCTTTCTTATCAGTCATAACCCCTTTGGAAGTAGAAACGATAGAAACGCCAAGACCATTAATAATACGTGGAATTTCGTCTGTTTTAGCATACTTCCGAAGACCAGGTTTACTAATTCTGCCCAATTTACGGATAATAGGTTTACGGGTAAGCACATCGTATTTTAGCGCGATGCGAATGATACCCTGATTACCTTTTCCCCCTTCCTCAAATTTGTATTTCAGGATATACCCCTGATCGTACAAAATCTCCGTGATTGATTTTTTCAGACCGGAGGCTGGAATATCCACCAATCTGTGACCCGCCATCTGCGCATTTCTGATACGCGTTAAATAATCGGCTATTGGATCTGTTACTGCCATGATATATGTGTTTCCCGAGCGGTATTTCTGTTGAAACCTACTCAGCTGTTAAAAATATTACCAACTAGCTTTAGTAACGCCTGGAATTTTACCATCCAGCGCCATATCTCTGAATTTAACACGGCATAAACCAAAATATCTGATATATCCTTTTGGCCTGCCTGTTAACTGACATCTGTTGTGTAACCTGATAGGGCTTGAATTCCTTGGTAAAAGATCAAGTTCATCCCAGCGACCCTCTTCTTTCAATTGCTTTCTTTTTTCAGCATATTTTTCAACCAGGTGCTTACGCTTCTTTTCTCTGGCGATTAATGATTTCCTTGCCATTATATTTCTTCTTTTTTCTGATTCTTAAATGGTAAACCCAATGCCTTTAGTAGAGCTAAAGCTTCCGCATCTGTTTTCGCCGTAGAGACAAAGGTGATATCCATACCGGAAACCCTGGTAATTTTATCAATGTCAATCTCAGGAAAAATTAATTGTTCTGTAATACCTAAGCTATAGTTACCTCTTCCATCAAAGCTTTTGTCGTTTATACCTCTGAAATCTCTTACCCTCGGAAGTGCAACACTGACCAAACGATCAAGAAATTCATACATGTGATGGTGTCTGAGGGTTACTTTAACGCCAATAGGCATTTTCTCCCTTAATTTGAAGTTAGATATAGAAGTTTTAGCTTTTGTAGCAACTGCCTTCTGACCAGCAATAGTTGACAACTCCTGTAGTGCAGCATCAACCATTTTCTTATCCTGGGTTGCAGCACCAACCCCTTGATTGATACAAATTTTAGTTAAGCGGGGAACCTGCATAACCGAACTGTACTGAAACTGCTCCATTAAAGCAGGAACGACATCTTTAAAATATCTGTCGCGAAGTCTTGGTGTATATTTCATCACTTAATCGTTTGGCCTGATTTTTTAGCATATCTTTCCATATTGCCTTCACTATCTGGACGACGTCCGACACGGGTAGGCTTATTTGTTTGAGGATCGACAACCATAATATTAGATATATGAATAGAAGCGGGTTTTTCAATAATACCGCCTGCATTTTCCTGCGTTGCTTTGGTATGTTTTTTAACCATACTTACCTGGTCAATTAATACGCGCTGCTTGTCAGGGAAAACTTCCATAACCTCGTGTATTTTGGTTCTATCTTTTGAAGAACCCGAAATAACCACCACCTTATCACCTTTCTTAACCTTCAATTTAGGTGAGAAACGTTTTTGTTGAATGATATTCTTTTTCATGTGCATTTTTTGAACCTGAGATAGGTGCTAAATAATTATAAAACTTCAGGAGCCAGGGAAACTATCCGCATAAAATCTTTATCCCTGAGCTCTCTGGCCACCGGCCCGAAGATACGTGATCCTCTTGGCTCATCTTGATTATTCAGCAATACACATGCATTATCATCAAAACGAATGTAAGAACCATCCTTACGACGAATCTCTTTTTTTGTTCTAACGATTACAGCCTTTGACACTGAACCTTTTTTGATACCCCCGGGGGAACTATCTTTGACTGAAACGACAATGGTATCACCTACGTGAGCATATCTCCGTTTTGAGCCACCGAGCACACGAATACAGAGAACTTCTTTAGCTCCACTGTTGTCTGCCACTCTTAATCTGGATTCCTGTTGAATCATGGTATTTACATTTAGCGGATTTGAAAACGATAAAAGTTACAAATCGTAAATTTCAAAATTATTTTGCTCTTTCAATAATTTCAACTAATCTCCAGCTCTTGTTTTTGCTTAGAGGACGAGTTTCCATTATACGAACGATATCACCAATCTGACATTCGTTCTTTTCATCATGTGCCATTAATTTTTTGGTCTTCATGATAAATTTTCCATAAATAGGATGGCGGAATTTACGTTCCACTTTAATAGAAATAGATTTCTCCATTTTATTACTGGATACAACACCTACCCTGCTTTTTCTTAAGTTCCTTTCTTCCATGATATTGCGTACTTAGCAATTACAAATTTTGTCTTCTTCTGCGCACTAATTTAGATCTGCCTTTTAATTCTTCAGATGAAAGTACTGCTATTTCCTTAGACCTGAGAACCGTGTGAATTTGTGCTATTTCACGACGTAAATTCCTTAACATCAGCGGATTTCCCAAACCTTTGACCGCATGTTCAAATTTCAGCTTCTGATACTGTAACTCAGAACGTTCCAATTCTCCCTGAAGATCCAGGGCAGCCATTTCGCGGAAATCGATTATTCTATTATTAGCCATTGTCCAAATGGATTAAATTATTTGTTAAAGATCCTTTCGGATTAATTATTCAGCAATATCATGGCGAACCACAACTTTAGTCAGACAGGGAAGCTTTTGAGCAGCCAGCTTTAATGCACCTTCAGCTACATCTCTCGGCACGCCATCCAGTTCAAACATAATCCTTCCTGCCTTTACAATGGCTACCCAATGATCGAGCGCACCCTTACCTTTACCCATACGGACTTCCTGTGGTTTAGAGGTAATCGGCTTATCCGGAAAAATACGAATCCAGACTTTTCCCTCCCTTTTCATGAAACGCGTCATGGCGATACGAGCGGCTTCGATTTGCCTGTTGGTTAACCTTCCGCTATCCAACGCTTTGAGACCAAAGCTACCAAAAGCAATAGTACTACCCCGCTGAGCGATGCCCTTTATACGCCCTTTGTGTTGTTTGCGGTATTTAGTTCTTTTAGGCTGTAACATAAACTTCTTTTTTATTGGCTTTAAAAAAAGAAAAAAATAATCTTATTTTCTAAAGCCCGGCAAAGGTAAACTTTTTTTTAAATAAATACTAACGTTTCCGTTGGTTTCTTCCTTCCGCGTTTCCACCGGCACCTCTGCGACGATTACCATCTCTTCTGTCGCCACCTTTTTCGCCACCTCTTTCATTTCCACCGCGTGAAAAACCACCTCCACTATTGTTGCCTGAAACTGGTTTTCCACTGGCTTGTTGAGCTACAGCTGGGGAAAGATCCCGTTTTCCAAGAACCTCGCCTTTACATATCCAGGTTTTAATCCCAATCTTACCATATACCGTCTGGGCCTCCTGCCAGGAGTAGTCGATATCAGATCTGAAAGTATGTAATGGCGTTTTTCCTTCTTTAAATTCTTCTGACCGCGCCATCTCTGCACCATTCAAACGTCCTGATATACGAACCTTGATTCCTTCAGCACCAGGGGTACGCATCGTAGTCTGTATTGCCATTTTAATGGCTCTTCTGTAATTTATACGTGCTTCGAGTTGTTTGGCAATACCTTCACCCACAATGACCGCATCAAGCTCGGGTTTACGAATTTCGAGGATATTAATTTGAATATCCTTTCCTGTTAATTTTCTTAACTCGCCCCTGATTAACTCAACTTCCTGTCCTCCTTTACCGATGACGATACCGGGACGTGACGTATGAATAGTAACCGTAACACGCTTTAATGTACGTTCTATAACTACACGTGCAATACCTCCCTTGGAGATACGCGCCTGTAAATAATTTCGGATTTGTTCGTCCTCAACAACTTTAGCCGCAAAATCTTTGCCACCGAACCAGTTGGAATCCCAACCTCTGATGATTCCTAAACGATTTCCTATCGGATTAGCTTTCTGACCCATACCTTCTGGTATATTATAATTTGATAAATTAATTATTCTTCCGAAGCTGCGCCAGCGGCAACAGTTTCAGTTTCTAATGGAATTCTGTTTTCCACGATAATAGTTACATGGTTCGTACGTTTACGAATTCTGTGGGCACGACCATGAGGTGCAGGACGAAACCTTTTAATTTGTGTACCTCCATCTACAAAAGCGGTTTTGACAAAAAGATCAAAATCAGCAACATCATTTCCATCTGCCTTAATACCCCAATTTGCGATAGCACTATCAAGTAGTTTCTTTAGCCAGGCTCCAGATTCCCTTTTCGTAAACCGAAGAATGGAAAGGGCTTCACTTATATTTTTTCCACGAATATTATCCACCACGAGGCGCATTTTACGCTCCGACATCGGGATATTTTTCAATTTGGCAATTGCTTCCATGTTAAAATCTTTGAATACCAATAGAGGTATTTTAATAATTCAAAATTATTTTTTACGATTTCCAGAGTGCCCTCTAAAGTTACGGGTTGGAGAAAATTCTCCTAACTTATGTCCAACCATATTTTCTGTTACAAATACTGGAACAAAAGTTTTACCGTTATGCACTGCTATTGTTTCACCCACCATATCCGGAATGATCATTGAAGATCTTGACCAGGTTTTAATGACTGATTTTTTCTTCGCCGTTTTTGATTCCAACACCTTTTCAAGGAGTTTGTGAAACACATAAGGGCCTTTTTTTATTGATCTTGCCATAGCAAATATAATTTGTTAAAGTTAAGCCTGAGTGGCTGTCCTTAGGTTATGGATTTTTGGTTTTTCTCTTAGTGATAATCAGTTTAGAAGAATTCTTACGAGTATCACGTGTTTTCTGACCTTTGGCCATAATACCTGTTCTGGAACGAGGATGTCCACCTGAAGCACGACCTTCACCACCACCCATCGGGTGATCCACAGGATTCATTGCAACCCCTCTTACCCTTGGTCTGTTTCCTAACCAGCGGTTACGGCCGGCCTTACCCACAACCTGTAAGCCATGATCCGGATTGGATGTATTACCTATTGTCGCCTTACATGTGTTTAAGACACGTCTTACTTCACCTGATGGCAATTTGATAACCACATATTTTTCCTCCTTATTCATTAAGGTGCCATAAGTACCCGCGCTCCTTGCCATTGAGGCACCCTTACCAGGAACCAGCTCTATGGCATGGATGTTGGAACCAAGCGGAACTTCCTTTAAAATCATTGCATTACCTACGGTAGGAGGAGCGCCCGCTCCGGAAATTACGGTAGCACCAACTGCCAGTCCGTTAGGAGCTAAAATATATCTTTTTTCACCATCTTCATATTGAAGAAGTGCAATATAGGCAGTACGGTTAGGATCGTATTCAATGGATATAACTTCCGCTTTAACACCGTCCTTATTTCTCTTGAAGTCGATGATTCTGTACCGGCGTTTATGACCTCCGCCTTTTTGGCGCATGGTCATCTTACCCGTATTATTTCTGCCACCTGATTTTTTCAAGGGGGCCAGAAGACTTTTTTCTGGTTCGTCGGTTGTTACCTCCGAAAAAGTATTACCCACTCTGAAGCGAGTACCAGGGGTAATAGGATTAAATTTTCTAACAGTCATGATATGGTTTTAAATTTTGATTCATCACGGATAGGCACACCATAAAATCCTATGCATACGAATCATTAACAATATTAATTACCTCCGAAAAAGTCAATTTCCTCCCCGTGTCCAATACGCACGTATGCCTTTTTGAAGGAAGGTTTTCTACCTTTCAAAACACCTGATTTGGTATTCCTTGATTTTGCCTTGCCCGGAACAACCAATGTATGAACAGAAACAACTGCAACGGAGTACATGTCCTCAATTGCTTTTTTAATTTCCAATTTATTGGCTCTTTTATCTACCTGAAAACAATAATTGCTTTGTTTTCCAGATAAACTTTCTGATTTTTCGGTAATCAGTGGTTTTATTAAAATAAACTTATTTGCCATTGTTCAACAAACTAATGGGTAACACCCGATTTAAGCTAATGATTCAGTTAACTTTCCAAGAGCAGCTTCAGAAAGAACCAGAGATTTTGCGTTCATGATATCATAAACATTCAAGTCCTGTGCTCTTATAACTTTAGCTGTTGGTAAATTCCTTCCAGATAAATAAACAATTTTGTCGTGCTCTGGTGTAACAAGAATTGATTTTCTATCTGAGATTTTTAAATTCTGGAGAATATCAAGGAAAGCCCTTGTTTTTGGGTTGTCGAAAGTAAAATCCTCAACTACAACAATCGAACCAGAAGCAGCTTTTGCACTTAAAGCAGAAACCCTGGCCAGCCTGCGAACTTTCTTGTTTAACTTTTGCTCGTAATCTCTTGGCACCGGACCAAAAATACGTCCGCCACCGTGGTACAGCGGGTTTTTAATATCCCCTTTACGAGATCCACCAGTACCTTTTTGTTTATGCAACTTCCGGGTTGAACCCGCAATTTCACTACGTCCCTTTGTTTTGTGCGTTCCCTGACGCTGATTGGCCAGGTAAGCCTTAACTGCCAGATAAATGACATGATTATTTGGTTCAATACCAAAAACTGATTCTGGTAATTCAACCTCTCTTCCTGTCGCCTGGCCACTAATGTTATGAACAACTAATTTCATACTAATTAATATTAATCCTTAAGGATAGTCAAAAATTACTTTTTCTCCAAAATAACGGTAGAACCATTGTGACCGGGAATAGCCCCTTTAACAAGAATTAAATTCTTGTCCGCGAAAATTTTAACTACACGAAGATTTTTGATTTTAATTCGGTCATTTCCATCACGTCCCGCCATTCTCATTCCCTTGAATACACGGGAAGGATAAGAAGAAGCACCTATGGAACCTGGGGCACGCTGTCTGTTGTGCTGACCATGTGTCGCATCATTTACACCGGCAAATGCATGTCTTTTAACTACACCCTGGAAACCTTTACCACGGGATTGACCGATAGCATTCAGCGTATCTCCTTCACTGAAGATTTCATCAACAGTAATGGCATCACCCAAAGACTTCGATACTGCATTGAAATCCCTGAACTCTATGATATCTGATTTTGGTGTGGTCTGAGCAGCTTCAAAATGACCTTTGAGTGCTTTTGTTGTGTTTTTTTCCTTCGCTTCGCCAAATCCTAATTGCAAAGCATTATAACCATCTGTATCAGATGATTTTACCTGAGTAACTACACATGGACCAGCTTCTATAACCGTACATGCTATGTTACGACCAGTACTGTCATAAATACTGGTCATGCCTATTTTTTTTCCTATTAATCCGTTCATCAGACTTTTATTTAAATCTAAACATTTCACTCCTAACTTTTAGGGCATTGAAATGAGACTACGTCAATTTAACTTGAATATCCACGCCACTTGGCAATTCCAACTTGGATAAAGCATCCACTGTTTTTTGCGTTGGCGTATATATTTCAATCATTCGTTTGTGCGTTCTCAATTGGAACTGCTCACGAGATTTTTTATTGACGTGCGGTGAACGGAGCACAGTAAATATTTTTTTCTCTGTGGGCAGCGGAATCGGGCCAGTTACGATGGCACCACTATTGCGAACAGTTTTTACAATTTTCTCCGTTGACTTATCTACGAGATTATGGTCGTAGGAACGAAGTTTGATTCTAATCTTCTGATTCATGCCTTTTTAAAGCTAGTTTATGTCAAAAAATTTAAGCTTTCGGGTACATTTACCCGTATGCCGTTTACACTCTTATTATGCTGGCAAAGGGTTAACCCTTTGCCTTTTCAATAATTTCTTTTGCTATACCTGATGGGGCCTCATTGTAATGGGCGAACTCCATGGACGAAGTGGCTCTACCTGATGTTATGGTTCGGAGCTGGGTCACATATCCGAACATTTCTGAGAGAGGAACTTCAGCAGCGATACTTACAGCACCCGGACGTGGTTCCTGACCTTTAGGCATTCCCCTTCTTCTGTTCAGGTCACCAATAACAGGACCAACATAATCTTCAGGTGTTACTACCTCCAGCTTCATGATTGGTTCCATCAACACAGGTCCCGCTTTACTGGCGGCTGCCCTGAATCCTTCCTTGGCACAAAGTTCAAAGGCAATGGGTTTAGAGTCCACAGCGTGCATGGATCCGTCATAAACCCTGACTTTCATACTATCTAAAGAATACCCGGCCAATACACCGTTATCCATCATAGCTTTAAAGCCATCAGAAATTGGCTTGATATAATTCTTATCGATTGAACCTCCCACAATATCCCACTGGAACTGTAAGCGTGTCTTACCTGATTTGAAATCATCAGATTCGAGGAATGATTCGTCTGCCGGACCCAATTCGAATTCCATATCGGCGAATAAACCTGAACCACCCGTTTGCTTTTTCAAACGTTCTCTGTGTGAAACCGTTTTAGTAAGGGTTTCTTTATAGTTAACCTGAGGCGCACCCTGATTACATTCTACTTTAAATTCACGACGCAAACGATCTACAATAATTTCAAGGTGAAGCTCACCCATTCCACTGATGACAGTTTGATTCGTATCTTCATCATATCTGACTCTGAAAGTTGGATCTTCCTCTGCCAGTTTAGCTAAAGACATACCCAGTTTATCTAAATCCTTCTGTGTTTTAGGTTCGATAGCAATAGCAATTACCGGTTCAGGGAATACCATACTTTCTAAGACAATCTGCTTCGTTAAATCACAAAGGGTATCTCCCGTGCGGATATCCTTGAATCCTACCGCAGCTGCAATATCACCAGCTTCAACCCTTTCAATAGGATTTTGCTTGTTGGCATGCATCTGATACAATCTCGATATTCTTTCCTTATTGTTAGATCTTGTATTCATTACATAGGAACCAGCATCTAAAGCGCCGGAATATACCCTCATGAAAGCCAGACGACCAACAAAAGGATCCGTTGCGATTTTAAACGCCAGGGCAGCGAATGGTTCATTTACCGACGGTTTGCGATAAATCTCCTCGTCTGTATCCGGATCAGTTCCTTTTACTGCTTCAATATCAAGTGGTGAAGGCATAAATGCACATACTGCATCAAGAAGCGCCTGTACACCTTTATTTTTAAAAGCGGAACCACACATCATGGGTACAAACTTCAAATCACAAACTGCCTGACGAATAGCAATTCTCATTTCATCCGCTGAGATTGAGTTCGGATCGTCAAAGAATTTTTCCATTAAGGTATCATCATATTCCGCAACAGCTTCAAGTAGTTTGGATCTCCATTCATGTACGGTATCAACGAGATCTTCCGGAATAGGAATAACCTCGAAAGTAGAACCCTGGTCGTGTTCATTCCATACAATAGCCTGATTGGTAATTAAATCCACTACACCTTTAAAACGCTCTTCTGCTCCAATGGGCACCTGTAATGGAATGGCTACTGAACCAAGCTTAGTCTGGACATCATTAACCACATTAAAGAAATCGGCACCAGAACGATCCATTTTATTCACAAATCCGATTCTGGGCACTTTATAATTATCGGCAAGTCTCCAGTTTGTTTCCGACTGAGGTTCAACACCACTTACCGCACAAAATAAAAAACATAATCCATCTAAAACACGAAGTGATCTGTTCACCTCAACGGTAAAATCTACGTGACCCGGCGTATCAATGATATTTAAAACATATTCATCATTTTTCCATGTCCATGCTGACTTAGTTGCAGCAGATGTAATGGTGATACCTCTTTCCTGCTCTTGCTCCATCCAGTCCATAGTGGCTGCACCATCGTGAACTTCACCAATTTTATGACTGATTCCTGTGTAGAACAGAATACGCTCCGTCGTCGTTGTTTTACCGGCATCAATATGCGCTGCAATACCAATATTTCTGGTAAATGATAAATTAGTAGCCATTGTAGAACCTTAAACAGGTATTTTATAAAATTACGAATGATAGTTTAAACTCGGAAATGAGCAAAAGCACGGTTAGACTCAGCCATTCTGTGTGTGTCTTCTTTTTTCTTCACTGCTGCACCTTCCCCTTTACTGGCTGCGATTACCTCTGCTGCTAATTTTTCAGCCATACCCTTTCCACTGCGCTGTCTTGAAAAACGAATCAACCATTTCATTCCAATGGAAACTTTGCGTTTTGCTCTGATTTCAGTAGGAATCTGAAAAGTGGCACCGCCTACCCTTCTGCTTCTTACTTCAACCATAGGCATGATATTAGTAAGCGCTTTTTTCCAGGTTTCATGTTCGTTCGATTTCGTTTTCTCACGAACAATATCCATGGCATCATAAAAAATACCGAATGCGGTACTCTTCTTGCCTTCCCACATTAAATTATTAACGAACTGCGTTACTAAAGTGTCGTTAAAGCGCGGATCAGGCTGAATAATTCTTAATTTTGGTTTTCTTTTTCTCATTTTGAATTAGCGGTTTCTCGCTCAGATTATTAGGACGAACCTGTGAAACATAATTACTTTTTAACCGGCTTAGGTGTTTTAGCACCATATTTGGAACGGCTTTTTTTACGGTTGTTCACACCAGCAGTATCCAGTGCACCGCGTACGATAGTATAACGTACTCCAGGTAAATCTTTTACCCTTCCCCCGCGAATTAACACGATGGAATGCTCCTGCAAATTATGTCCTTCTCCCGGAATATAGGCAATCACCTCAATTCCATTTGTTAAACGAACTTTGGCTACTTTACGAAGCGCGGAGTTCGGCTTCTTTGGCGTAGTCGTATAAACTCTCGTACAAACTGCACGTTTCTGGGGACAAGAATCCAGTGCTCTGGTTTTGCTCTTCTCTTTGATTTGGAGCCTGCCCTTGCGAACCAACTGATTTATAGTAGGCATACCTTATAAAAGTTTTACTGTAAGTGGCTTGATTATTTACTTTCTATCAGATAAGCTGACATATAACTGACAACCCTATCTCAAAAGCGAATGCAAATGTAAGTCTTTAATTTTATCTATCCAAAGGAAATTTGAAATTTATCAAAAATAGCTGCTTTATTTTTAAAAATAAACTTTTGTGCTTAGGTTTGAACTTCTCTTTCATCTTCTTACAATTAAAAATGTCCTTTAAAACCAATATAAAGCACGTTGCAGATTTTACCGTTCGCGCTGCAGAAACAGATTATTCCCGCCAGCTGACCTTGCCAGGATTACTCAGGATTTTCCATGAGGCCTCTCTGCAAAGTGTTTTAAAACTGGGTCTTTCCATCTGGCATTTAGAAAAGTACAATGCTTCATGGGTATTGCTAAGAAAAGAAGTATCCCTTTATCAAATGCCTGTTCTGGGCGACACCATTACCGTCGAAACTTTTCCTTCAGGTGCTGACAGGCATTTGACTTACCGCGATTTTAAAGCTTTTGACCGTCATGGAAAACTATTGGCTACTGCCAGTTCTTCCTGGTTGTTGATGGAATTAGACGAGCGGAAAATGATGGCCATTCCTGATGAAATCATTCATTCCATCGAACCTTTATTTCCGGATCCGGCTGAATGTCTGCCCAGACCATCAGGTAAATTTCCGCTTATTTCAAAAATGGATCATGAATGGAAGGCACAGGTTGGCTGGTTTGATCTCGATTTCAATTATCACCTCAATAATGTTACTTATGCCTCCTGGATGTTGAACGCACTGCCTGAATCTCTTTTTAAATCAAAAATATTATCGAATTTTCAAATTCGGTATGCTAAGGAGGCCTTATTGCAAGACCCTATCCGTTGCATAACGGAACAATGGAATGAGAATCAGTATATGCATCAACTTATGCGTACTACTGATGATGCAGTGCTTGCATTTGGTAAAAGCACATGGACGTAATTATATACAAGTAAGAAACCTGACGGTTATTCAAAACCAGTAATCCCTTATTTAAAGCTGTTGACTTTTTTATCAACACGCCGGCCCAGACTGTTATTTTTAATAAAAAACGGTATAAAGGGCAGCTAAGATACCAAGTATAAGAATGGAACCTGTTATGAAGGATGGCTTGACATCAAGCATCGATTTTTCGAAGGGTTGTATTTCATTTCGCCTGACATTCGCGGGTGTCAACAGGCTGATGACTATCATAAGGAACAAGACAATCCAGAAAGTTATAAACATCCTGTCCAGAAAAGGATAAACAGGAAAAATCCCTCCCGTCCAGTCTGGCAAAAACTTCAGGGTTGCAGATAAGGGAATCGTCAGTATGGTCCCAAATAAAGCAGCTCCGGAGGTCGTCTTTTTCCAGAACAGACCTAAAAGGAAAATAGCTAATACGCCTGGGGAGAGAAAACCGACATATTCCTGTATAAACTGGTATGCCTGATCCAGACTTCTTAATGCTGGTGCAACTATAGCAGCTACAGTGATCGATATTATGACCGCCCAACGCCCCATATTAACCATCTGCTTTTCTGAAGCATCCGGTTTTATCATTTTTTTATATATGTCAAGAGAAAAAATAGTAGATATACTATTAGCCTTTCCGGCCAGAGAAGCTACCACAGCCGCGGTGAGTGCTGCAAAGGCAACCCCTTTTAATCCGGAAGGCAGCAGATTCATTAAAGTTGGATAAGCATGGTCTGGTTTAATAACACCATCCATAGCCATTTCAGCCTGGAAAAGTCCATTCTCATGAAGGACATACATAGCAATACCGGGAATGACTACAATAAGTGGCACCAGCAACTTTAAAAAGGCTGCAAATAATATTCCGTTCCTTGCCGTTGATAAATCAGCGCCTAAAGCTCTCTGCACTATATATTGGTTACACCCCCAATAGGCCAGATTATTAATGAGCATACCACCGAAGATAACACCCAGACCAGGTAATTTATCATAGTGGGGGTGACCTTTTTCTAAAATCAAATGAAAATGCCCAGGTGCTTCCTTTTTTAAAATCCCTAATCCCGCCATAAAATCTTTACCCAATCCAAATTCATCAGACAATAAGGTCAAAGATAAATAAGTGGTTATTAAGCCACCTAATATTAAAACGGCGACCTGTATGACATCTGTGTATCCAATGACCCGCATACCTCCAATGGTGACGATGATTGAAAATAAACTTAAGGAAATAACACAAGTCATAAACGAAATATCAGCTATAGAGGTAATAGCAAGGGCACCCAGATATATAATAGAGGTGAGATTTACAAACACATAGACCAGCAACCAGAAAAGTGCCATTATGCTGCTCACCTGCTCGCTATATCTTGTTGCCAGAAATTGGGGCATGGTGTAAATCCTGTTTTTTAGAAACATAGGGATAAAAAACAAAGCCACCAAAATTAATACCAGACCCGACATCCACTCATAGGAGGATATCGCCAGTCCGATGGCAAAACCAGAACCTGACATACCTATGAAATGCTCCGCCGAGATATTCGATGCAATTAAGGACGCTCCAATAGCCCACCAGGTTAACGAACCTTCGGCCAGGAAAAATTCCTGTGCCGTTTCATTCTTTGCTGTCTTCCTTTTGTAAATCCAAATGCCATATACTGCAACCAGAATAAAATAAAGAAAAAATACGATATAATCAGCTGGTTGCAGGGTATTCATCTATTTAAAATTTCAGGGTTGCAGGTAAATATTTTTTTAATAATGCGGTGTAGTAAGGCCGTAATTCTTCCCAGTTAGGTGGCTCCGGATTTTTAGAATATAAATCATAAGGATTAAATAACTTTACCCAGGGTAACATAGCCTTATCGTGATCATCCAGTAAATATTCATAAGCCCCTTCTCTGTGCCAGGCATAAAAAGAATGATATCTCAACATATATAATCCCTCTTCCGGAATATGACCTTTCATCATTTGATAGATGTATTCGTCATGTCCCCAGGACATATCTACCTTTCTTAATCCACAATTTTTTTCATATACACCCAGTGTCGTATTATATCTTGAATCGTTATAATCAACATTTTCGGAAAAAAATTCAGGATAAACTATTTTATCAGAATAAGCACAACCTACTGGAAATGTATCGCCAACAACTGCCCACTGGGGTTCGCCAAAAAGACAAAGTACTTTTCCCATATCGTGCATGAGTCCGACTAAAACCATCCAATCCGGATGACCATCCCGACGAATCGCCTCTGATGTTTGTAACAAATGCTGAAACTGATCTAAATCGGTATCCGGATCTGAATCATCGACAAGTTGATTTAAAAAATCGAAGGCATCCCACACCGACATTTCCCTTTTATCAAATGAAAGATACTCCTTTTGCTTTTGCTTGACAAAAGCATAGGACTGATGCGTATGATTTAACCTGTAAAACTCCTTTACGGTATCTCTTGCCGGTTCTTCGTAATTCCGATATGCCTCTGTTGCCTTGGATGTGGCGATATCTTCCGGGTTAGGATAACGACGTAATAAATCGTCTTCCCACTCATCCATACTTGCTAACGGCTGGTTTTGATTGGTTATAACTTGCGTCATGTTGAATGTTTTAACTGTTCAAGATAGCAAAAATAATAATTTACTGGCAATTTTAGAAATAGCTTTTGTATTTCTTTGTTTGTTTATCCTTGAATCCAGGTTCCAAATAAGCAGGCTTCTTCGTTACCCATTTACTCTTCCTGTTAAATGGCTTTTAAAAATCATTTATCCAGAAAATTTCTCCACATTTTACTTTCCATTGGTCTGTTTGTTTTTTCATTATATTTAGCATCAGACTTCATGTTGTAATATCTTGATATTTTGCCTGCTACCTGAAAATAAATCAGCTGTCCAATAGGCATACCCGCATATACACGAACTGGCTGGGTACATGCAATTTCAAGCGTCCAGTGATTACAAAAACCCACATCTCCCTTACCTGCGGTGGCGTGAATATCTATCCCCAGCCGACCTACACTTGATTTACCTTCCAGAAATGGAACTGTTCTATGTGTTTCTGTATATTCCAGTGTAGAACCCAGATATAACTTACCGGGTAGCAAAACAAATCCTTCTTCCGGAATTTCAAAATGAAGTATTTCATTAGATCGTTTAGCATCAAGTACCTCATCGATATAAGTTGCCAGATATTTCGAAAGGTGCACATCATACGAATTTGTTCCCAGGCAATGTGGATTATAAGGTTCAATCACTATATCACCATTAGAAATCGCTTCTTTTATCATTTCATCGCTCAAAATCATCTTTTAATTTTTAAGGGTATCCCGGACGGTCAATATTTTCAGATCATCTGGTGTTAAGATTTTATTTACTAACGTTTTTGGTGAAAAATAGACGATTAATTCCTCCCCCGGCATAAGATCCATGTAATTATCTGAGAAAAATCCCTCTACTTCCGGAAAATCAAGATATACATTTTTAGCCAATCTGGCTGATTTTAACTTAATTACATAAATTAATCCCTGATTTTCTATTTGACAGGACAGGCCATGATTTCGGGGTAAATCCAGCTCTTTTACCGGCACGAAATAATGAAGATTTCTGAAATGAACCTTTTCAGTTTCATCAACTGCCCGCAATTCCAATAATAACCGTTTCGCATGCTGATGTTTAGGAATCAATTCATTCATAGGTAATAATGCCAGTTTTTTAGATGTATTCGAAGGCGTAGTGAAGGGTATATTGTCAGAATGGATAAGATTCCCGTCAAAATCAATTAAATTAAGGATTAAATGTAGGGAATCTGTTTGAATCTTATCAGAAACTGCCTTAATTTCAAGTTGCTTATTCTGTTGCCTCACACTTATCAGAAGAGGTGAAAATGCATTTTTAACAAAATAATGCATGGCCTTCCAGCGCTGAAAATAATCCATACCAGACCATGAAGCGACTGGCCAGCAATCATTTAATTGCCAATACAGGGATCCCATATTGTAAGGCATGGCCTGGCGGTGCGCTTCAATAGCCATTCGAATGCCTTCCGCCTGCAATAATTGGCCAATATAAAGGAAATGATCAAATTTTTCAGGAATCTGATAATGATCCTCCATGTACTTTTTTATTCTCATATTCCCGATGCCACTGCGCTGATGTGCTGCCATGACCTCAGATGTGATATCCCAATCGGACGGAATGGTGTAGGAAGCAACCGTTCTCATTTCTGGGAAGGACTGGAAACCATATTCGCTCATAAACCGGCCGATGTATTGATAGAAGTCATCAAATGGATGTTGTTCATGCCAGACTCCCCAATAATGAATATCACCGGCAGGCGTATTTTTGGTTGCATGATCGCCATCCTTGTAATAGGGAGAAGAAGGCCAGTAGAAGGCATCTTCATGGAATTGCTTCACCATTTCCGGTAAAAGTCTGTGAAAAACATCTTCATAGGCCTTCCAGATTTTCTTTCTTTTATCAGAACCATACTTTTGTTTCCAACCCCATCCTTTAAATTCCTTAAACTGGGACCAGGCAACATCTATCTCATTATTCCCGCACCATAAGGCCAGGGAAGGATGATTGCGCAATCTTTTAATATTGTAGGTAGCTTCCTCCTTTACCCTTCTGAGGAAGTCCTCATCGCCAGGATACATACTACAGGCAAACATGAAATCTTGCCAGACCAGGATCCCGTATTCATCACATAAATCGTAAAAAATATCATTTTCATAAAAACCTCCTCCCCAGACACGGAGCATGTTCATATTTGCTGTAGCCGTAGCGTGAATAAGCCATTGATATTGTTTTTCACTAACCCTTGGGATGAATACATCAGAAGGAATATAATTGGCACCTTTAGCAAAAACCGGCCTGCCATTTAATTCAAAATAAAAGGAAGCGCCATTCTTATCTGGTTCCTGAATTATTTTTATGGTTCTAAGCCCTGTTTTTTTTCTTGAAACATCCAGTAATTTGTCCTCGAGAAACAATTTTGTCTCCATCTGATACAAATAAGGTGTACCCAGGTCATGGGTCCACCAGCGTGTAGGATTTTCAATGACAAATGGCTGCTTAATCTTATGCATGCCCGGATGCAGAAAGGCTGCAGTATCTGCCATTTTTTTTCCGTTACACCATAATTCAAGCTTATAATTACCCGGGGTAAGGACTTCAATTTCACTGTTACTCTCTAAAGTTGCCAGGGTATCGGTCAGATTCATTTGCCTGATATAAAGATCTTTTTGTCTGGCAAATGACCAGGCACACAATCTTACCTGCCTGAAAATGCCAGAACTAACCAGCCGAGGCCCCCAGTCCCATCCAAAATGATAACCAGGTTTTCTTAGAAATACACTTACTTTTTTATCCCCCAATTCACCATTTTCAGATTGATCATTAGATGCCGGTAAGTCAAATCCATGACTATCGAGCATTTCAATACCTTTTCTTATTGGAGAATGAAAAAAAATCCGGAGATTATTTTCTCCTTCCCTCAGGTAATCTTTGATGTCAAAGGCCCAGGCGATAAAAAAATTATCAGCCGAAAAAAGTAAATGCCCATTCAAATAGATGTCGGCATAGGTATCAAGCCCATCCAATTCAAGCGAAACTTTTTCTGCCTCCTCCAGGTATTGATTCATTTGAAAAGAGACCTTATATTCCCAATCTGCTTTATCAACCCACTGTGCTTTTTTCTCATTTGTCCTGTAATAGGGATCCTCCAGCCTGTTATTAGCCATTAAATCGGTATGAACAGTTCCCGGAACAGTTGCATTTAACCATTTTGATTCTCCAGCCTGTCGAAAGAACCAGGGTTTATCTAAGGGAATAATTTTCATTTCCATAGGTAATTGAGCAAAAGACTGTCTTACAGTACAGATTAAAAAAAGCAAGAAAAGCCATTTAGTTTTCCTCATTCTAAAAAATGGGTAATATATTGATAGTTAAATTAAATACATAATGATAATAAATAATTTGCAAGGATGGAAGGTTTGTGTCAGGTAAATACCATAGGTTTGTAAATTTGCTTCCTTTTTAGAACCAAATAAAAATCAAATGCATTCCATTAACCCTGAGAAGGATCTTATCGATTTGTTAACCCTAAAACCAGATGAAAGAGGTCAACTCATTCAAACAGTAACAGATTATTACCTTCAATTTTTAGACCGTTTACCCGAGGGGAAAGCCTATTTAGGTGACGAAGATGCCGGAAAAGGTCTGGCTTCTATGCCTTTTAAGGAAGATCCCTATCAGATTCATCAGGTATTTGATGTCTTTCATCAATCTGTTACGGAAAATGGAATTAATCCGGCGAGTGGCAAACATTTTGGCTACGTCCCCGGAGGAGGGATTGAAACAGCTGCATGGGGAGACTTTTTAGGTGCTCTTACTAACAGGTACAGTGGCGTAAATTTCGCTAATCCAGGTGCTGTCAGAATGGAAAATCAGGTTATTAGCTGGATGTGTAACATGGTAGGCTATGGTGAACGGAGTCATGGCAGTTTACTTTCTGGTGGATCTATAGCAAATCTGACTGGGATTATTGTAGCAAGAGATTATAAAAAGCTAAAAGCCAGGGATTTTGACAGGGCTGTTATATATCTGACTGCCGAAACACATCATTGTGTGCAAAAGGCACTTCGATTAGCTGGAATGGCTGAATCTATGATACGATATGTAGCTATGGATGAAAAATTCAGTATGAAACCCGATGCCCTGGAACAAACCATTGAACAGGATCTGGCTCTTGGATTAATTCCGTTTTTGCTCATCGGCTCTGCAGGAACAACAAACACAGGTGCCATTGATCCATTGGAAAGATTGGCTGAGATTGCTTCCCAGTTTAATTTATGGTTTCATGTAGATGCCGCTTATGGTGGATTTTTTCTTTTGGTTGAAGAGATAAAAAACCAGTTCCGTGGCATAGAAAAAGCAGATTCGGTAGTAATGGATCCACACAAAAGTCTGTTCATGCCTTATGGCTCTGGTGTTATCCTGGTGCGTGAGGGAGAACATCTGTTTAAATCCAATCATTATACGGCTGCCTATTTACAGGATGTTATGGAAGGACAGGATGAACGGTCTCCGGCTGATTATTCTCCTGAGTTGACCCGACATTTCCGGGGAATGCGTATTTGGTTCTCTTTACATATCCTTGGCATTTCCCCGTTTCGCGAAGCCTTAAGAGAAAAAATAAAGTTAAGTCAGTATTTTTATCACGAGATTCAAAAGGCTGGATTTGAAGCTGGCCCGTTTCCGGCACTTAGTATTTTATTATTTCGCTATGTACCCTCAACAGGAAATGCAAATGAAGCCAATACAAGACTTTTGTCCATGATTCATGAAGATGGACAGATTTTCGTTTCTTCTACCACCGTAGATGGAATTCTCTGGATAAGAATGGCGATTCTGGTATTCAGAGCTCATCAAAAAGAAGTGGATTTCGCCATCAAACATTTGGAGATGCTCAAAAATAAACTGATTATCGGGTGAATTTTATGAAATTAATAATGAAAGTATTATTTTTAATGAATAATGTCATTTGTTTTACCTGACCCTATAAGTTATTTTATTTTTAAGATTTTAACCAATCAAACATTAATTAAGTATGAAGTTTATTTTACCATTCATTTTAGCATTTGCTTTGGTAACCGGATTATCCGGGCAAAACATCAATGTCTCCGGAAAGGTAGTATCCAGCATGGATGACGAGCCCTTAATTGGGGTTAACGTCATCATAAAAGGAACTGCCGCAGGAACAACAACCGACCTGGAAGGTAATTATACCTTAGCCAACGTACCTGCCAACGGGACTCTGGAATTCAGCTACGTGGGTTTTGAGAAATTAGAGGCCAGCGTAAACGGCCAGCAAATAATCAACGTCAGTCTGAATGCCGGCAGCACCCTTGACGAGGTTGTGGTCACCTCTTTTGGTATTGCCAAAGAGAAGAAAGTACTTGGATATGGCTCGCAAAAAGTATCGGCAGAGGTATTGATGCAATCCAGTCAACCAAACGTAGTAAATGCGCTTCAGGGAAAAGTAGCGGGTGTAACCATAAACAGTGCTGGTGGTTCTCCGGGTGCCGGTGCAAATATTAATATCAGAGGTATAAACTCCATCAGTGGAAGTAATGATAATCAGCCCCTGTTCGTTGTTGATGGGATTATCATCAGTAATGCCACAAATGCGGGTAATGTGCTTCCGTCGGCTGGAACCAATGCCGTTAATAATAACGAGCAATTCATGAACACCAATCGTGCTGCTGATATAAACAATGACGATATTGAAAGCATCAATATACTAAAAGGTGCTGCAGCAACAGCCCTTTACGGTCAAAGGGCTTCCAATGGTGCTGTTATCATCACCACAAAAAAAGGAAAAGCGGGAAAAACAGCTATTAATTATTCCGCAAGTTATGGCGTTCAGGATGTTGATAAAATTCCATTAGTTCAGCGTGTTTACTCACATGGCATTAATGGCCTGGCCAGAACGGGATCCATTCCTGTTTTTCAGCAATATGGCCCTCCAGCCTTACCTGGCGATCCATTCTACGAGCATTTCAGAGATTTTTTCAGACAAGGAACAACAGCCAGTCATTCTCTTAGCTTTTCCGGAGGTACAGAAAAAACAAATTTTTTGACCTCTGCTTCTTATTTCAATAATGAGGGGATTACTTATAACACCAGTTTTCAAAGGGTTACAGCAAAACTTTCCGCTTCCCATCAAATGTCTGAAAAATTAAGTGTTGGCGGGCAGATAAATTTTGCCAATTCCCAGGGTGTCAATCCGGCATCAGGTGATAAATCAATTTATAGCTCTCTTTCTTACTGGTCACCTTCCTTTGATGTAAATGATTACCTCAAGCCTGATGGCACGCAGAAAAATATTACAGCGGGAACTATTGATAATCCTAGGTATATGGCAGAAACCAGTCCGCTGAATACCAGCGTGAACAGGGTTTACGGTGATATTAATCTGAATTATACCATCAATTCATGGTTATCAGCCCGTTATCAGGCAACCGCAGATTATTATAATGACAGACGATCAAGGATTGTACCACCCGATTTAGATCTGGGTACCCAGGTGCGCGGCTTCATTACCGAGGAGACGATTAACGCCATGGAACTTAACTCCAATTTTTTCCTGACGGCAAATAAAAAGATCAATGAGAACCTGGGATTTAATATTACTGCCGGTAATACGATAACCGATATCCAGGGAGAAAATTTAGGCGCAAGAGGCGAAGGATTTATAGCTCCCGGTTTTTACAATATTTTAAATACCTCCAATTCATTTATCCGTAAATCTAACTCCTTAAGAAGAATAGTTGGTGTATTTGCCGATGCAAGAATTGATTATAAAGATTATTTGTATCTCAATTTCACCAGCAGGAATGACTGGTCGTCCACATTACCTGCTGATAACAGGTCCTTCTTTTATCCATCAGCCAGTATTTCCTACATCTTGAGCAATACCTTATTGAAAGATAACGCATTCTTCAGTTTTATGAAATTAAGAGGATCTGTTGCTCAGGTTGGCAAAGATGCTGCGCCTTATCAGATCGGAACTTATTTTGCTCCTGTCCCCGGCTTTCCTTTTGGAACTATTGGTGGTTTCAGGAGAGACCTTGATATAGGCAATTTTAACTTATTACCAGAGTTAACAACAGAATCAGAAATAGGTATCGAAGCTAACTTTTTAAATAACCTGATTTCTCTTGAAGCAAATTATTTCGTAAGAAACAGTAAAAACCAAATCATCGATGTTCCTGTCAGTAATGTAACTGGTTTTTCAAGATACACGACCAATGCGGGTTTGATTGAAAATAAAGGGGTTGAGGTATTACTTGGCATCAGTCCGCTAAAAGGAAAATTCAGATGGGATATTGATGTTAACTGGACCAGAATTCGCAACAAGGTGGTTTCCATGCCAGAAAACTTAAAAGAAATTACCTTTTATGACCAGAGAAGGGCAGCTTTAAGAATTGTAGAAGGAGGTTCCATGGGAGACTTGTATGGTTATGAATGGAGGAAAAATGAAAAAGGTGAGGTGTTAATCGGTACAAATGGTTTACCAACTTTAGACCAAAGTAAATATATCAAATTGGGAAATGCCTTGCCTGACTGGTTTGGAGGTCTGAACAATACTTTTTCTTTCAAAGGCTTAACATTAAATATCTTATTAGAAGTCAGACAAGGTGGTGACATAGTGGATCTTATGGAGATGAATGCCATTAGAAATGGTACAACCCTGTTTACTGAAGACAGGAATGTGATGACCATCTGGAAAGGAGTAACCGCCGATGGTAAACCTAATACAATTCCAGCTATCGTAGATGAAAACTCCTATCGCGCCTTTGGAATCAATGGCCATCATTCCTTTAATATTCAGGATGCCTCCTGGTTCAGAATCAGGAATATAAACCTTTCTTATAGGTTGCCGAAGTCTTTATTTGGTAAGACTATCAAATCGGCCAGACTGGGTGTTTCTGCCAATAATGTCTTTTTATCTACCCCATTCAGAGGGTATGATCCAGAGGCTCTCGCCTTCGGTTCTGGTTCAAATCTGATTGGATTTACAGGAAGAAATACACCAAATACCCGGAATATAAACTTTAACCTGAATATTGGATTCTAGTCCACCTCATTTTAAACCTGAAAAAGAAGATAATGAAAAATAAATTTTTGAAAAATATACTTTGGATATGGCTCATTTTGTCTGTGACAAATTGCGAAAGTTATTTAGGAGGAGATACAAATATTGATCCCAACAAAACCAATGATGCCAGTCTGAATACTTTAACACCTACCATCTTGTTTTTTTCGGCAAACTCAACCCAGAGCGCAACTGCTGTCAGCAGTTCCTATATTCAGCAGATTGGAAGCCTGGTGGCCTCTGGAACCGATTCACACCTTAGGAGTACTTTCGACGGCGTATGGGTTAATTTATATTTAAACATCATACCCAATGCCAATGCCATGATTAAAAAAGCCAATAGCACAAACGCTCCACACTACAGTGGATTAGCAAAAGTGGTTTTAGCTTATAATCTTGGGCTTGCTACAACTATCTGGGAAAATATACCCTACAAAAGCTCAGATAATCAACTGACCGATTTCTCACCAAAATACGATTCGCAGGAAGAAGTGTATAAAGATATTCAACGTCTGTTGAATGAGGCCATCACCGAGCTGGGTGCAGCAGAATCTTTATTTAAACCTGGTACAGATGATATCGTATTCAAAGGTAATATCAGTTTATGGTTAAAAACTGCACATACCCTTAAAGCAAGATTTTTATTGCATACCGCCAAAAAAACAGGGGCAGCAGCAGCTTATACGGCTATACTTGACGCATTAAGTAAAGGTATCAAATCGAATTCCGAAGATTTCCAGTTGATTTATACCGACAGAAATATTAGTCCGTGGCATTCTGTTGCACTGGCCAATAATACAGGTAATCTGAGTACGACTTTTGGGGGTCAGTTTATGAACCTCATGAATGGAACGGTTCAGGAAATAGTGGACCCCAGGGTTTCCCTGCTGGCATTTAAAAACGTAGCTGCTGATCCGCTGTTTAAAGGTACAAATCCAGGAACAGGTGCCGGTGCAACAACGGTTTACAATGACCGGACCAATTTCTTTGGCTGGAATTTCAGTTTACTGGCGCCCCTCCAGATGATAACCAATGCAGAGGCAAAATTCATCGAAGCAGAAGTAAGACTATTGCAAAATGGAGGAAAAGGAACCCCCGATGCATATAACGCTTACCTGGATGGAATAAGGGCAAATATGTCAAAAATTGGTGTTTCTGCTGCTAATATCACCTCCTTTACTGCCCATCCTAAAATAGCGGTTGGCGCGGAAAATCTGACCTTGTCTCATATTATTTCAGAAAAATACAAAGCCCTTTTTCTTAACCCTGAAGCCTGGACCGATTTACGCCGTTATGACTACAGTAATACCATACTTCCCGGTTTAACCTTACCTGCAAACCACAATCCTGATTTAAAAGGTAAATGGATACAGCGAGCAGCTTATCCTACCTCGGAAACTTCAAGAAATTCAACTGTAGCGACCCAAAATTTTCGTGATCTTGATGTCAAGATGTGGATTTTTAATTAATTTCTAAACTGTATTGAACGATGAGAATTCTTAATATTATACCCTTACTCCTGATTATATTCCTTTCTTCCTGTCATAAGGAATATAATCCAACCAGTGATTTGTTTGAAATCGTTGGCGATGTTGCCCAGGTTTCTGCCCTAACTTCCCCGGTTTCCGCTGCAGATGCAAATAGTACGGTGAATCTTACTATAAAAGCCCACGCCTTGAATACAGACATTAAAGAATTTAAATTTTACCAAAGGATTGGTACCAGCGGCACATACACTTTTGTCAGAAGTGTACCTTTTGCAGCTAATTTTTCTGCAGCAGAAAGAGTGCACGTTATTACGATACCCTACACAGTGCCCAATGAAAAAGGCAAATCTTTTAGTTTACAAGTTGAAGCCATTACAGCAAATAATTTAGTCTCCTTAAGAAGGACACTAAGCCCGACTAATATTTCAATAAGGTAATTTTATCCTTTTAATGTAAATAAAGCCCGGTTATCCTTCTTTATAACCGGGCTTTTTATTTAAATTAGTTCACATTTAATAATTTATGTATTTGAGGGGCCAGCGTATTTCCCCAAATGACATACCCCTCCTCATTGTAATGTAAGGTGTCATTACCAAAATACTTCGCTATAGGCTGGCCTGATTCATCGAGAAATGCACTTTTCACTGAAACAGTGTACAACGATGGCTGGGAAGCTGAATATTCGCGAATAAGTGTGTTTGTTTCTTCAATTGAATTCCAGACCTTCCATCTTCTTGGTGAAGGTGAAATTTCAATCCAGATAATAGGAATAAGAGGAAATTTTTTTCTTAGGGTATGAACAATCTGCTTGTAGGTTTCAAGAATCTGAACAGGTGATTTATCATTATTCGAAACAGTTAAATCATTGCTGCCGGTATATAAGACTACCGCTTTCAGATGATGTGGAAATGCAATCCGTTCTATATAATAGGCCATCTCTGGTATATTGCTTCCCCCATATCCCCTATGTATAACGGGTAAGGGTGATAAATCGACAGCTACATTTTTCCAAAGTCTTACAAAACTACTACCTGTCACAAGTACCGAATTCTCCGGATAGTTTATGGACTTATTCAGACTGTCAAAAACGAGAATCTCCGTTTCAAATCTTTTTATACCTGCTTTATTAGACGATTTGTTTTGTTTCAACTGTGTAAAAAGCCAGTGAACGATTTCATTCAAGGCAATCAATTGCTTATCTTTTTTACTATCCAGGGTATGACCTGTATTTGGGAAAGGCAGATATCCGGCAGGAATACCCAATTGGAGTGCTTTTTCGAAAATGGGCAGACTCCCATATTTGAATCCATGCCACGAGTAGGAAGAATCGAAGGGTACGGTTTTATCCATTACCCCGTGGACCGAAAAAACGGGAATATCTCCTTCTTTCATAAACGAAAGGCTGGTCAATGCGCCCCAGCAATTTACGACGCCATGAACCCTGGAAGAAATCGATAGATTTAAGGGATCCAGTAAGCCCCAACGGGCAGAAATGGACTGCGGCACCTCATGCTGATCAAGATAAGCAACCCCCAGAGCGGTCATAGCACCTGCCGAACTGCCCATGATAAAAACCTGGGCCGTGTCAATTCTAAAAGCTACTGCATTTTCTTTCAAATATCTGACAGCCGCTTTGGCATCCTGAACTGCCCGGACAAAGGCTTCAAAGTATGCCTCATTACTATTTGAAGTATCAATACCAAGTCGGTAATCGATGGAGGCTGCTACATATCCCCTTTGGGCTAAGCCCGTACAAACCAGTCCATTAAACGCGCCTACTTTTGTATTATTCCTGAATCCGCCCCCATGGATAAAAATCATCAAGGGTCTTTTCAACGAAGTATCTTCCTGAGGCGGCAGATAAACATCCAGCAAATGCTGCTGCATTTGTCCTGAAAGTCCCACCGAACGATGGTATGGAACATCGGAAAGGGTATCAATACGGCTATAAATGACCTCCTTATATCGCTGAGCAACTGATTCACTTGCAAAGGAGTAACAGATAAAAAAAACGAACCATTTAATCTTGCGCATGAATTTTACAATTTTACATTATAATAATCAATCAAATTAAAATTAAGGTCATTATTTTCTTTCATTTTTCCTAATAAAAGAACAGGAATTTAATTTCGAAAACGATTTCCTATTCTTAGTCTATAATTATTTAAAATAGAGTAACTTGAATGTTAAAACCAAACAATGGAAAATGTGAATATCAAAAAACTGGCAAAAGAACTAAATCTTTCCGTTTCCACGGTTTCCAAAGCCTTACATGATAGTTATGAAATTAAAGCGGAGACAAAAGAAAAGGTCCTTGCGCTTGCAAAACAATTAAATTATCAGCCTAACCCATTTGCCAGCAGTCTGAGAAGAAATTCTAGTAAAACAATAGCAGTAGTAATTCCCGAAATTGCTCATAATTTTTTCTCTCTGGTGATAAATGGGATTGAATCTATCGCGGAGGAACTCAACTATCATGTACTGATTTATATTACCCATGATATTCCGGGGAAAGAGAAACAAATCATTAAACATCTCTCCAATGGAAGAGTCGATGGTATTTTGATTTCTTCCTCTGACTCCGGCGCCAATGATACCCATTTTCATGAATTAATCAGAAAGGGAATCCCTTTTGTCTTTTTTGACAGAGCTATCTTTGACATTGATGCACCCAGAGTTATCACGGACGACTACCAGGCCGGATTTCAGGCAACTGAACACCTGATAAACCGAAAATGTGAAAATTTTGCCTTTTTCTCCCTTTCGAACCAAATGACCGTCCTCAACCACCGAAGGGATGGCTTTTTAGCCGCTTTAAAGGAACACCAGATTCCATCTGACAGGATTCACATCATAGAGGCAGGTACTGATGAATCGCTTAGTTTTCAAATGATCAGAAATTTTTTAAGACCATTACCCAATAAACTAGGCGTCTTTTCATCTGTTGAAAAACTGGCTATTCAGACCTATCACATTTGTAAGGAAATAGAAATTAACATTCCCGGACAATTGAAAATAATCAGTTTTGCAAATCTTCCAACAGCTGCTTTGTTAAATCCTGCTTTAACAACGGTAACCCAACCTGCATTTTCTATCGGAAAAGAAGCTGCCCGATTATTATTTCAACGCATTAAAAACAAGGGGAAAATTCAGAATATTAATTCCCTGCCTCAATTAGTTTTGAATTCCACTTTATTCATCAGGGAATCTACCCAAATCTGACATCGGCTATTTATCAGCGACACATCTGAATCCAACCGTTGCATTTCTCTCAAAACCAGGAGAAACTTTTAACAGTTTTTGAGAATAGGTTAATTCCCTTGGTCCACCCTCCACATACCACCAGCTATTGGCTGGAAGAAAATAGCTTCCCCCTTTCAGAATACCATAATACTGGCTGCCATTATCATAAATATCATGACACAATTGCCAGACACATCCGACCAGATCACTTAGTCCGAAAGGATTTTCCCCCAAAGGATATTTACCAACAGCATATAAACGGCCATCTCCGGTGTTACAAAAAGCAGTATCCATACTAAATCTGGAGACGGTCAGTGTTTCTGTGACTACTGTTTCCTTTTTTTCATAATTAGCTTTTAAATCCCAGGGCCAAAGCCGATGATCCGCAGTTTGGGCTGCATATTGCCACTCTATTTCCGTTGGAAGTCTTTTTCCTGCCCATTGGGCATACGCGCGCACATCCTCATAACTGATATTAACCACCGGGAAATTTTCCTCACCCGGAACGATTTCCCCATTTTTCCAATGGACCAGAAACCGAATAGTATCCAATGGTTTGTAATGGGTAGCCAACAAAAACTGTTTAAATGAACTGTTTGTGACAGGAAATTTATCCATGTAAAAAGAAGGCATACCTATAGAATCTTCCAACTGCTGAGGCGGATTTGGAATAAACTGGTCTCCAAACGTCCTTCTCATCAGAAACTTACCTTCCGGAATTTCAAGCATTCCTTCCGGTCTAAACTTATAACGAGGTGTCGGTTGAATCGTTGTGATATTCAAAGGTTCACCAGGTGGTAAATAAATATTTACTTCATCCAATAATTCTCCCGCTTCAAAAAGCTGAATAACTATTTTACCTCTGTATCTGTCAAATGTCTCAAAAATGGAGATGAGTTGATAACCTGCCGGCAATAAAATCGGATCTTTATCATACGACGGTTCCCCCTTCCATACCTTTAACAGATCTCCTTTAAAGACTGAAATTTCTAATTTATCTGACTGTTTCTTTGCTGAAATAATGTTTGGGAGAAGCGCTAAAACGGAAACGGCGCCTTCGTTATTGGTACCAAGATCAGACTTATTAAAAGATTCGAGATGAACGGTAATTTTTGTCTTTTCCTTTTCAAAAACGGTTGAAGCGGGCTCATGCCGCCATAAATCGACCCAATGATAACCTGAAGGTGTATGAAACTCGAAGAGGACATCATTAAACCCCTCGGGTATCAGACTAAAAATGGTAAAGACATTTTTCTGACTGGTTTGCCAGTGATTAATATATATGCCATCTTTCCGGCTCCTGAATAATGGAGTAAACTGAAATGAATTAAATGCAGTTGAATTTTCCCTGAGAATCTGCAGGGTTTTACCCCAATACAGGTAATCATTCTGTACCCAGTCTGGTTGCCCGGGTCTGAAAATATTTAACTCCGTTCCATAACCATTAAACAGAGAAAGAGAAAATTCCCTTTTTATAGGTTCTTTAAATTGTTCTGCTACCCTGAATATAGCAAAATCAGGTCTTATAAATTTATTCAAATTCAATAAAGGCGGATAATACAAGGCATTATGCACCCTACCGGAAATGATCCCTTCCATATCTCTTGGCACTGCCATTCCTTCACTGTACATGATTACCCCTTTTCTAACCCGGTCAGCAGCCTCCTGATGTTCCTTTTTCGAGCTCCCCTCCGTATCCAGCACAACACCATCTGCTTCCACTGACTCAATCAGTGCGGACATGCCAGCATGATGATTTTCCCAGCGCGTACTTTCGTCCCATGGATTATAACTAATAAAAAAACGGGTACCTGCTCTTCTTGCCATTTGCCCCATTTTCTTTAATGCAGGCAACCCACCTGGCAGATTGCGATAAAGATCCCACTGGTTTCTCTGGTCCAGCCCCAGGGTTGGCCAATTAGGCCATATTCCAATCACATCGTCACCTCCATACCATTTTTTACCCCTTTCCAGAAAATCCGAAATTTTATACCCCCCATGTTTATAATCATAAAATTGATGATCCCAGGCCATCATCAAATGCATGGCGTAACTTTTCCTGATCCATTGCAAATCAGGTCTTTGATAAAGAGAATCATTAAAAGGTCTGTTCAGGTCAAATAAATAATGGCGTTGAAAAATGAGTCGGAGTGCTTCCTGCCATTCCCCTGAATAAGATGTCAGCCACAACTGATATACCAGCTCACCACCTGGATAAATAAACGTAACAAAACGTTGTCTTTGAGCGTTTTGCCAGCTTATCCTCCTGCTCAGTCCCGTAAATTTCGTTTGTCCCTGGTTGGGTGTAGTTGCTACAAAACCAGATTCCCAGGCATTATCAGGCAAAATTACATTTACTGGTTTATTGCCTGGCAGAAACAAATGAGCACGGGAAAGTCTGTGGTTTCCTAACCCAGTGATGTAAACATTTCCATTTTTTCTGCCTAAAGGAATCAAATTTTCGACCCGAAGCGTATCCTTGCCTGTATTTTTAAAAACGATTTTAAGGATAGTAAAATCATTAGAATCTTTACGTTCCATGATTGACCATTTCAAATGATGTAAAGAAGCTTCATCCTTTGAGTTAAATATAAAATCATTGGCATATATCTCTTTTCCGTTCAATTCAAGAGAAAATAACGGATCATTCATTTTGGAAAAATACCCGTTTTTAATCTCCCGATTTCCTGTCTGAGCAAAAATGGCAGTTTTAAATACCAACATGAAAAACATTGTAATCAGATACCTCATTTGCTGATATGTTTCATTTTTTAATTAATCCTGGCATTTTTCGCCAAAACTTAAGTCACCGGCATCACCCAATCCCGGAACTATATAAGATTTTGCCGTAAGTTCTTCATCTACATCCCCTATCCAAAGGTGAGCCTGAGGCAGTTTTTTGAGCACCAGATCCAGGCCCTCTCTGGAAGCTATTGCTGAGACAATATGTAAGGCAGATGGTGTCCCGTAAGTTATTAGGTGATCGACTGCTTTAATTATTGAAGCACCAGTAGCCAACATGGGATCGATGAGAATCAGGCATTTATCTGAAAGATCCGGACAGGAAATATATTCCATCTCAATTTCAAATTTTCCACTTCGGTGATGTTTCCTGTAGGCGGTGAGAAAAGCATTCTCTGCATCGTCAAAAACTTCCAGAAATCCCTGATGCATGGGTAAACCTGCTCTTAAAATGGTACCCAATACAACAGGCGTAATTACGGTATTGCATGCAGCAACACCAAGTGGTGTTTGAACCTGCTTTACACCAAAAGTTAAGTGCTTACTGATTTCGTGAGCCATAAAAATCCCTAATCGTTGCAGATTTCGACGAAATAAGACCTTGTTTTTCTGAATGGAAATATCTCTTAATTCAGCCAGATAATTACCTGCAATAGAGGGCGTTTCATGAAATATAGTGATCATATATTTTCGTCATTTAAAAATTTAACATAGATATCTTCCCATTTTTCCCAGGTTCCAGGTCCGGAAAATGAACTATTATGGGCTATAAAGGTAAATGTGCCGCCGACAGCTCTGCACTGATTTTCGATATCTTTAAGTGCTGATAAAATTTTTTCTTTAGTATTTTGTCCGTAAACCCAAAACGTGACATCCATTGCCTGAAAGGGGTGAACCGTCAGTTCAGTGCAAATATCCTTTTCTATATCAAACCAGAGAAAGGGGAAACAGGTCCCTGCCCTAAATCCACATTCGCTTGCATAGCCCATTGAATAATCGTTTTTTACCCCTATGTCGATTAAGTTTTGATAGGTACCTGGCAAATTGATAAGCAGATAATGTTGTCTGGAATGAATAATTTCCTTTTCTGCATAGGTACATAACAGGGTATATTCCCTTTTCAGCTCCTTTATATTTGACCCACTTTTCAAAGATGGATGTAAACCAATGATATATTTACTTGCCAAATCGCGAATTAATTGCTTAAATGCCCCAGAATGTACCCCCACTGCCCGGTCAATCTTTGATTTATTGCCCATCAAACAAAAAAAGACCGGAGAATCTTCTAATTCGGCATGTATTTTTAAAATGCGACTGAATGTAAAAAAAGGATCTTCTTTCAAATGATTTAAAACTTGCCACCTATCGCGGATAGCGAAGAAATTTCCATGCAAAATATCTCTGATAACACCATAAGTGTGTCTGAAAAAAGAACGATGCAAATAAGCCCAGGCGACATCGATATCGTAGGTAATTTGCCTGTTATAAACTGGCAACGGAACCTGGAATGCAGGCCATTTTTTGCTGATGCTTTCAAATAATTCAGCTTTTACAAGATCTGCATAAGGCAACTTCAGAAAACCATTTTTATAAGCCAGACTATTTTCAGCTTTAAATCGACCAAAGGTGTCCCGATCCTCCATTCCATACTCTTCTGCTCTTGACAGGGAGAAAAAGATAAAGGAAAAAATATCAGTCTCCAAATGAGTTATTGGAAAATGGACCATTGCTGATTCGGGTAATACAGATGCTACTTCTGGCGTCCATAAATAGCCACTGTCAGGTATTTGAATAGCTTTTGTCTGGCTATTAATTTTACCATAGCAGATGCCAGGACCATCATGAGCGTTCAATACAGATAAATCATGAGTCATTTGAAACGAACAAAAATCCCTGAATATCCAGGTTAATACATATAGAAACCTGTTTGAAGATTGTTCACTATAAATAATTACTTTCAGCATGGTACCAGCGAATGAATTACAGAAAGTAAATTAACATATTTTTGGTATATTTAACATTAATAAAAAATGCCCGCACTGGGTTATGAACTTAAGCACGGTGAAATTTGTCTTAAAATAAATCATGCAGCAATGAGCAACCAACATATAATCCGAAAGACTTTTAATCAATGGTTATTATTTTTAACCCTGATTGCTTTGCTCTTTTCATTCAATATGCAGGCACAGCAAACGTTATCATTGGGAAGAAATAATTATAATCAGGATAAAGGCATATTATTTCAGAAAGAAAGTGGGGTTAACCTGAGAATTAACACCAATGGGTTTAGTTTTGGTTATCAAATGGGTAAAATTCTGAAATATAATTTATCGCAATATTATTTTGCTGAATTTGGGGAATTAAAGGACCCTTTAGAAACCCGGCAACAAAAAAATATATCGCTCTCAGGACCACGAGGAACTTTTCGTGGATTTATCTTTGGCAAGCAAAATAATTTTTATCCTTTCAGAGTCGGTGTTGGAGAGAAAAGGTTCTTATCGGAAAAAGGAAAGCGTAAGGGATTGGCCATGGGTGTAAGTTATGAAGGCGGCGCAACCTTAGGATTGCTGAAACCATATTATCTCGTTTTAAGGCACACCGCTGATAATCCCGGGAATTTTACCAGTATTCGAAGTGAAAAATATACGGTGGAAAATGCAAGCCGGTTTTTAAATTGGGATGATATATTCGGCGCTGATAAATTAACCAAAGGCCTGGACGAACTGGGAATTATTCCTGGGTTGCACCTAAAAGGGAGTCTGCATTTTGACTGGGGCGCCTATGGCGAATTCATCCGATCGGCTGAAATTGGTGTTATGGCCGACGGATATATCAGGGATGTACCTATTCTGGCAGATAATGAAACCTATGGATTAGACAATAACCAACAAATTTTTCTCAATCTTTTTGTAAATTTGCGCCTTGGAAAAAGAAAATAATCATTCAAAGATAAAACATTTTCATGGTTGAATTACCCCTGGCTTCGTCCAAAGAGAGACCCTCAAAAAAACCAGATTGGCTTAGAGTTAAACTACCAATCGGTCCGGAATTCAAGAAGGTCAGAGAATTGGTAGATACCTATAAGTTACATACCATCTGCCAATCGGGAAGTTGCCCCAATATGGGTGAGTGTTGGGGTGCGGGTACCGCTACTTTCATGATTTTAGGTAATATCTGCACCAGATCATGTTCTTTTTGTGCGGTAAAAACTGGACGTCCAACAGAATACGATACAGAAGAGCCGGGAAGAGTTGCTGAAGCGGTGAAATTAATGCAAGTGAAACACGCTGTTATCACCTCCGTTAACAGGGATGAACTGGCAGACCGCGGTGCCGAGGTATGGTATCAAACAATTCATCAAATCAAACTACTCAGTCCGGAAACAACCATAGAAACACTTATTCCGGATGTCAAAGGCAATTGGGATGCCTTGCTAAGAATGATCAGCGCCGGACAGGAAGTTGTTTCACATAATATGGAAACAGTACAACGACTGTATCGTTTGGTAAGACCTCAGGCAAAATATGACCGTAGTCTGGAACAAATTAAAAGAACTAAGGCGTTTGGAAAAAGAACCAAATCGGGAATTATGGTTGGTCTTGGGGAAACCAAAGAGGAAGTTTTAAAAACGATGGACGATTTGATTTCGAATGGTTGTGATGTGCTGACCATCGGTCAATACCTGCAGCCAACCAAAATGCATCTCGACGTAGCTGCATTTATACATCCTGATATTTTTGCATTTTACAA
>Ga0169931_10001832_pt1 | contig 35142 bp, 23 predicted proteins | sample Kivu_15m_20L_FD_129675 | JGI IMG/M metagenome (GOLD analysis project Ga0169931, IMG submission 129675) | Freshwater microbial communities from Lake Kivu, Western Province, Rwanda to study Microbial Dark Matter (Phase II) - Kivu_15m_20L... | ecosystem: Environmental > Aquatic > Freshwater > Lake...
CCCACGCCGATGATGCGCAGGACCAGCCAAAGCCCGAGGACGAAAGGCAACCCCGAGGCGAAGAGGATCTGGCCGGTTTTCTGGACGGCCCGGTTGGGCAGCACGGTACCCAGGCCCGCCAGGGAGATGGCCCCAAACAGCACGCCGGTCAGCGTGGCGAGCAGGTAGGTGTCGGTCTGGTTCCAGCCCATGCCATTCTTCCCGCGCGGTGACTGAATCGGTTCGGCCCATTATACCCCTTTCGGGATCCCTCTGGCTTTCGGCGCAGACGGCTGGGATAATAATCCGATACTTCTGACGGGGGTCCCCGCCTGCCTTGGCCCCCGCGAACCGGCCTCGAACCTCCCAAACTCTGGATGAAGCATGCTGAGCATCCTGGGTTCACCCAAGCGCCTGTGTGACGGGCTCACCCGCCGCGACCTGATGCGGGTGGGTTCGCTCGGCGCCCTGGCCTCCGTGGGACCCTGGGGACCCATTTCTTTGCGGGCCGAAACCAGGCCCGGCGTTGGCGCCGCCGATCTGGGCGTTTTCGGCAAGGCCAAGCGATGCATCCTCCTCTGCCTGTGGGGTTCGCCCAGCCAACTGGATACCTGGGACCCGAAGCCGGATGCGCCGGTGGAAATCCGCGGCGACATCCGCTCCATCCCCACCGCCCTGCCTGGCGTGCGGATCAGCGAGATTTTCCCGCGCACGGCGGCCCTGCTCGACAAGGTCTGCGTGCTGCGCACGCTGACCCATCCCTACCCGGTGCATGGCGTCGCCTACGCCACCTCCGGCGTGCCCACCACCGACATCCCGCTCGAGTCGAAGCCGCGCGACTCGCGCCACTGGCCCTTCATCGGCTCCGTGGTGGATCATCTGGCCTCGCGGGGCAAGGCAGGCACCCCCGGGGTGCCGGGGAACTTCGCCCTGCCCTTCCCCTTCGGATCCAAGCGCGGACCGGCGCGTTCGGGGCCGTTCGGCGGGTTCCTGGGGCCGACTGCCGACCCGGTCTGGTCCGAGTTCAGGGCGCCGGGCACCAGGACTTTGGAGCGGGATTCCAACACCCCCGGCATTCCACCCAAGATGGTGGCCGATCCCTACCTGGGGATCCGGCCCGACGACCGCTTCGAGTTGTGCAAGCCGGTGGAAGGGCTCACCCTCGACCGCATGAACCCCCGGCTGAGCCTGGCGCAGCAACTGGATGGCGTGGGCCTGATCGAGGGCGGTGAGGCGTTTGAAAGCCAGCGGGCCATGGCCATGGCCCTGACCACCTCAGGCAAACTGGCCGATGCGCTGGAAGTGCACCGGGAACCCGCCAAATTGCGCGAGAGCTACGGCATGAACCTGTTCGGCCAGTCGGTGCTGGCCGCGCGGCGCGTGCTGGAGGCTGGCGGCAAGTTCGTGACGGTGTTCTGGGACGAGTACGGCCAGGTCAACAGCGGCTGGGACACCCACGTCTTCCATTACCCGCGGCTGCGCGATGAGCTGGGGCCGGGTTTTGACAACGCCTTCGCCTCCCTGCTGGCCGACCTCGAGCAGCGGGGCATGCTGGAAGACACCGCCGTGGTGGTGCTGAGCGAGCATGGCCGAACGCCCCGCATGCAGAATGTGCGCGGTGGCGGTCGCGACCACTGGTCGGGGGTCTATTCCGCCGCGTTCGCCGGCGGTGGCTTTGCCCGCGGCCGCGTGGTGGGCCGCAGTGACCGTCAGGGGGGCAAGCCCGCCGAGACTCCGTTTTCCCCCAAGGATGTGCTGGCGACGCTTTACCACCTGCTGGGAATCGATCCGCACACCGAGATTTATGACCGCATCGGCCGGCCACTTCCCGTGGGTGGGATCGGTCGCGTGCGTGGTGAATTGATCGGCTGACAGGTGCCTGGGCGCGGCTGGCCGGATGTTGAACGCCCTGGTCAAACCAATGCCTTTTTGGTTGCGAAACTTCCGGCGCTGGTTCAGCGCCCAGCCCCCGGGGGATCGATCGGCACCTCGCAAAAGGTGAGCGCCGCCAGGCCGTTTTGGCCCCACAGCAGGTTGTCCGGGTTCCAGTTGGCGCTGTCGAGGTAGGTGATGGTGCCGGATGGTGTCGGACCACCCAGCTTGAGGGTGATTCGCGCCCCGTCGGCGGAACCGGCCTTCACCAGGCCGGCCTTGCCCGCCAGATGGAACTGGCTGGCCAGCTTGTCCGACCAGCGGACCGGCTGGTCGAACTCGAGCACCACCTCATCCTTTCGGTCCGAGGTGAAGGAGGCCCGGCGCAGGTTGGGCGGGTTGAAAGGCCCTGCCGGCTGGTGATACAGGTGGTGCCGCATCATCGGCTGCAGCAGGCGGGCGAACTCGGCGTAACCCTCGGCGGGGAAGTGGCACCCGCCTGGTGGCTTGATCCCCAGGGTGGACACCACGCTCAGGTTGGAAAACAGCCGCGGCAGGGTGCGCTGTATTTCCCGCAGCCGGTTGTCCGAGCCGTTGACACCCATCGCGCACGCCTTCGGCCAGATCTGGAAGGCGTAATAGTGCTGGACATTCGGGTAGTCCTCCTTCCAGCTCGCGGCGAGGTCCACGAAGAATTGCCGGTAGGTCTCATAACCGTAGCCGCCGGTCGGGCCATCGGCCCCCTGGTCGTTCTCCCCCTGGTGCCAGAGGATCGCGCGGACACCGTGCGTCAGCCCGGCCTCGCGCGCCCGCCAAAGCTGGCGGCCGTAGATCGTGGCCGGATCGGTCGGATCCTGGTTGTTGCGCTGGTGCTGGTCGATCCGGGTGCCGCCGACGGCGCCGTTGATGATGCAGACGGGGATACCCTCGCTCTCGACCAGGCGCCGCCCGAGTTCCATGCCCCAGTAGCCGATCTCCGCTTTTCCGCCGGGGCTACGCGCCTCCGCCGGGGCCCACCCTTTCAGCCGGGACCCCTTCGGGTCGGTCGTCGTGGCTCCGAAGCTGCGCACCCACTCGCTGCGTGCCGGTGGGGGGCCCTTGCCGAAATCGGTCGCCACCGCGTTCGACTGGCCGCTGATCAGGAACACATCCCCGCAGACGAGGTTGCCCGCGGTGTGCAGCAGGGATTCCCTGTCGCCGGTTTTGGAGCCGAACTCTGTGCGGTATTTGACCAACCCTGCCTCCACCTTCACCAGAAGCGAATACTTCCGGTCCGGCCCGAGCTTGGCCGTCTCGGTGCGGATGAGTTTGCCATCGGCGAACAGGCGCACGAAGACCGAGTCGGCGGCTTCAGCAAGCATGCCGGAGTGGACCACGAACCCATGTCGACCAACTTCCTGCCCGCGCCCCTCCCGCGGGATGAACTGGTTGTCCCAGGGTTGCTCGGTGGGGGCTAAAGGTCTTGGTACCCAGGCTTCATCTGACGGGGATGGCTGCCGCACGGGAATCTGGACCGATTGGATGACCTTGGCGCCACCGTTGTCGATCGCGGCGGTCACCCGCATCGGGCCGTCGCCCTGGGCGCGTTGGAGGATCAGCCTGTCGTTTTCAACGCGCCGTGTGACCGCCACACCCTCGACGGTCCACGCGATGTTCAGATTTCCAGCGCCCTTGGCCTCCATAGCCCCACGATTGGTGATGCGCGGGACGAGTTCGATCGTTTTCCGGCCATCCCACTGCCCGGGGGCTGACAGGGTGAAGGAGGGATCGGGGATATCGTCATGCAGTCTGATCGGGATCTCCCTGGTTTTAGTCTCGTTGGCGTAGATCGCCTTGAAGAGGAGCGCGGTGGTAGTGGCCTGGCCCTGCTCTCTGCCTCCCGGGCCGGACGAGGTCACCCGGCCCGCGTTGAACACATGGGAGAACCGGTCGGTCGCCACGACTGTTTCCCGACCGTCGCGCCTCTCGATCCACAGCACCTTCTGGGCGCCCCCGGCCCGGGCCCGGATGGTGGCGGTCTGGTTCTCGCCCAGCTCGAGTTGGGTTTCCGAGACCGAGAAATCCTCCCCCGGCTGCACCAGCGGGCCGACGAGGGTTTGGTTGGGTTTCTGGTTCTCGTACTGCAGCCGCACCCATTCCGGCGTTCGGACGACCCTCGAGACGCGCACCTCGTCGAGATCGCCCGCCAGGTCGTACTGGTGGTACCAGCCGCCTAGGAAAAGCCTGGCCGGGCTTTTCACATGAAGCGGCTTGGCCTGCCCGGTTTGGGTGCCGTCGGGCACCCCGTTGATGTACAGCCTCGATTCCCCCTCGCGGTAGGTGTGCGCGACATGCGTCCATTCCCCCAGGGCCAGCGGGTTTCCGCTTTCGACGTTGCCGCCGGAGAAGTAACAATCCATCCGGATGTGCGGCGGGCTGCGGAACTGCATGACCACCTTGCCCTGGGCCTGCTCGTTGCCCCAGCCGATCAGCGTGGCGTTGGGGCGCGTGAGGCGGAACCACGCCTCGGTGGTGCTGGGGGCGGCCTCGGCGGGCAGGCTGGTGATCTTGTCCCCGCAGGCGACACCCTTCCCCTCGCTGAAGCGCCGGGCGGAGCCAATCACCCCCGGGGTGGCGGTTGTCCCCGTGTCGGTGCTGGTGATGCCACCGGTCTCATCGCGCACCGGGCCTGTCATGTGCCAGACGCCGATGTAACCGTTCGACGGGTTGAAGACCGCCTGGCCATCGGATGCGCTGGCCGCCTTGGGATTGCCCCAATGGAGCCGGATTTTTTGCCGCGAGTTCCCCGTGATCAGCGGCACGCGCACCCACACGCTGGCGGTGCCGTTTTCAGGGTTCCAGTCCTCGATTTGGTGCGCCAGCCGCTCTCCTGTGGCCGACGAGACACGCAGGTCTTCCCCTCGCGGGCTGGCCTGCGAGAAATCGAAGAAGTCCCGGTGCAGCCGCACCAGAACTGGGAACTGCTCCACCTTGGCGCCTGCTGGAAGGTCCGCGCCTTCCGGCGTGGTGAGCAGCCAGACCGAACCCGAGTGCTTCCATTCCTGGAAGGCGTCTCGAAGGCTGGCGGCCCCCTCCGGTGTGGTGTCACCCCACAGCTTGCCGAGCAGGTTGAACATCTCAGGATCGTGCGCCGCCAGGTCCCCGCGCGTGAACGGGAAGAAATCGTTGGTGGAGAAGTAGGCCTCGCTGCATTCGGCGAAGTACTCCATCGGGCTGGCCATCGCGTAGGCGCGGACGGTGGAGGCGCGGCCATCGCCGCGCCGCTGCTCGACACGCTCGTAGGTTCCCCGCGCCTTGGCCTTCTCGAAGGCAGCGAGGATGTCGGGATTGTTGAATCCCCCGGGGAGCACGCGGTCGTGGTAGCCGTGGGCCAGCTCGTGCAGCGTGAAGTTGGGCATCCGCGCCATCTCCCGCTCGAAGTCGCGGATGTCGGTGAATTCGACCGCCCGGGCCATGGCCGGGTCGCGCTTGTTTTGGCGCAGCCAGCCGGCATCGGGGTGGTATTCGGCGGTGGGTCGCACGCCCGGGTATTCTGGAGAGAACCACAGCGGGATCAGGCGCATCTCCCCGACGGCCCGGGCGGGAACGACGCGAGTGATCTCGCGCAACTGGACGGCCAGCAGGTCCAGGGCCCGGCTGGTCGCGGCCTTTTCGTCACCCAGCAGCCGGTCACTGACATGGACCGTCCAGCCCTCGATGGCTCTGGTTTGATGGCCGGCCACGGCTGGCTTTTCCCTGGACGGGTCGGGCTGCTGGGTGGCCAAAAGCCCGGTGAAGAGTGACAGCAGGCAGGGATGCATGGCGTGTTCCAGGGGGCGCGGGTGCGGCAGCCGCGTGGAACCTTGGTTCTCGCGCGGTTTTGCCGGATGGTTGAGGATACCCGGATGGCACCACACTGCACCACGGCACGGCGGAAGTTTCACAGATTCCTCTAATAAGTATTTCAAAAACCTGGTTAATTTAAATTTTGCTGGCGGGTCGCAGGCGGACTCAGCCCGGCTTTCCAGCATTGACAGTGTTCCGGCATATGGGATGATGTATGGAGATAAGAATCTGCATCTTTCCAGCCATTGCAGATTGCCGAGTGCTCGGCCAACCCCTGGATGATGGGGGTGGATCACCTGGCCTGCCGCCCAGTCGGCCGCAGGCTGATTGCCCCAATGAGGTTCGGGATGAATCAGGTGCTGCAAAAACGCTGTTTCCACTGTTTGCGGTTGTGGACAATGGCACCGGTTCTGCTGGCACTAGTCCTTCTGCGATCGCCTGGCCCGGCTGCCGCCAGGGAGATGGACAAGCCGTCCTCCACCGGGCCGCACAGGTCGGAGTCGCAAAAGTCCGGATCCACCCGGGAGCCCCTGTCGGTCCGGATCGATCGGATCATCGATGCGGACTACCTCGGGCCTGTGGTCCCGCTGGCCACCGACACGGAATTCCACCGCCGCGTCTATCTCGACCTGGTGGGCAGGGGACCGACCGCCGGGGAAACGGAGGCTTACCTGGAGCGACTGAAGGCGCGGCCGGGCGCCAGCCAGGCCATCCGTTCCGAGGTGATTGAAGACCTGCTGGGGCGGGAGGAGTTCTCGCGGTATTTCGCCAAGGTGCTGGAGGTGATGTTCACCGAGCGGCGCGAAGTGATCGGCCTGCTGGAGTTCCGCGCCTGGCTGCGCCAGTGCCTGGAGGAGCGCCGGCCCTTGAACGAGATCTGCCTGGAGGTGCTGGCCGCCGACGGGACGGGAGATAAGCTCAGGCCGGCGGCCGCCTTCATTCTCAACCGCAACGCTGACGCCAACCAGGTCACGCGGGATGTCGGCCGCATTTTCCTCGGCCGCGACCTTCAATGCGCCCAGTGCCACGATCACCCGCATGTGGAGGATTACAAACAGGCCGAATATTTCGGCATTCTGTCCTTTGTGAACCGCACCTACCTGTTCCAGGACGAGAAGCAGGGCAACAAGCCGTTCCTCGGCGAGAGGGCGGAGGGCGAGCTGGAATTCTCGTCCGTCTTCCGCCCCAAGGCTGGGAAGACCGCCGCTAAACCGGTGCTGCCGATCGGCTTCGGCACCGACGCCGAGCCCGATTTCCTGGACACCGCGGACGCCTACATCGTCCAGCCGGAGAAGGGGCGGCGCGGCGTTCCCCGCCACAGCCGTCGGCAGCAACTGGCCGTGCTGGTGACCCATCCCGAGAACACGCTGTTCAATCGCAACCTGGCCAACCGGTTGTGGGCTTTCCTGATGGGCCGGGGCCTGGTTGACCCGGTGGACATGCACCATCCGGGCAACCCGCCTGCTTCCTCCGAACTGCTGCGGAACCTGGCCGAGGAGTTGGTTGCCGCCCGGTATGACCTCCGGGAGTTTGTCAGGCAGGTCGCCCGGTCGGGAGCCTACCAGCGGTCGGTGGCGGAGCCCGACCTTCGCGAATGGCCGGGTCCGAAGGGAGGTGAACGGGCGCTCGCGGCCAGGCTGGAAGGCCTCGAGGCCGAGGTCGGGAACCTGGCGCCCCGGATTTCCCGGTTGGACAAGGAACTGGGCGACGCGACAGACCGACTGCTGGAGGCGCAGAAGGACCTGGACCTGATCCGCAGGCAGTTGGATGGGGCGAGGAAGGAACTCCAGGACCTGGTGGCCCGTCGGGCCGCCGAATCGGTGAAGCACTCCACCCTCCAGAAGAGTCAAGGCCAGGCGCAGGAGGCGCTCGCGGCGCTCCAGGGGGCTATCAAGGAGCTGGACAAGCTCTTGGGGTTGTCGCCTCAGGACAAGGACCTGGCCGCGGCGCGGGCCACCCTGGCGGGCCGGCTCGCGTCGGCCACGCAGGCGAAGCAGGCGACGGATGGCGAGGTGAAGGCTCAGGAGGAACTGGCCGGCAAGTCAGCGAAGCTTCAGGAAGACCAGCGGGGCCGCGTGCTGGCCCTGTCCGGCCGCAAGATGGCCCTGGCAGGTTTCGTCGTCGAGGCGCGTGGCGGCCTGCGCCGGGCGCATGCCCGGATGGCCCCGCTCCGCGATCAGGAGTCGGACATCGCCCAGCGGAAAAGGCAGGTCGCGCAGATCAGCGAGTGGCTGAAGGCCCGGGAAAGCCTGCAGGCCGCCCGGCGGCAAGGCAAGGCGGAGTCGGTCGCCGAACTGGAGGCACCCTTCAGGCTGCTGCAGTCCGGGCTGGTGGAATCCTGGCGGCGGGGGCACGCCATCCGCCGCCTGCGCGGACTGAACGGGGAGCAGATGGGGGTATCCATCTACCACGCCCTCGAGCTCGACCGGCCCGTGCGGGCCAAGGCGATGGCGGATTGGGAAGCCAGCCACCAGAAGGATCCGGCCACGAGGGCCGACACCACCCAGCGCCGGAGCCACGAGGCCGACGCCGTGGCCGGCAACCTCTGGGATGTCCTGGAGAAGGATGTCATGCGCCGCTTCTCGGCGCCGCCCGGTGCCCCGCAGGACGGATTCATCGCATCGGTCGACCAGGCCCTGATGCTCCAGAACGACCCGAAGGTGCAGGCATGGCTCAAGCCAAACCCGGGAACGCTGACCCACCGGCTGGTGGCCATCGGTGACCCCGGCCAGTTGGTGCGGCAGGTCTATCTGGCGGTGCTGGGCCGGTTGCCCGACGCGGATGAGCTGAAGGTGGCCACCGCGCTGCTGAGGGATCATGCCAAGGAACGCGACCGGGTGATCCAGGAACTTGTCTGGGGCCTGCTGGCCTCGGCGGAATTCCGCTTCATCTCCTAGGGTGTTGTCCGGGCGGGGATCGAGTTGGCGCCACAGGCACGGGAGTCTGGCAATGGACGGCGGAAACTACAGGCCCTGCGGCGACATCGAGCACCTGCTCGGGCGCCGCCAGTTCATGGGTGACCTGCTGGCGGGGACCGGCGTCGTCGCCGGGTCGAGCCTGCTCGCGAGCGCGGCCGGAGCCGGGGAAATCGCCGGCCGCGGCAAGTCGGTTGTCGTGGTCTACCTCAACGGCGGCATCAGCCAGTTTGAGTCGTGGGATCCGAAGCCCCACCTGGAGACTGGGGGCCCCTTCAAGGCCATCCAGACCACGGTTCCTGGCATCCATATTTCGGAGCTGCTCCCGCACACGGCGAAGCAGATGCACCGGATGGCCCTGGTCCGCAGCCTGAACACCAAGCAGGATGACCACGGCCTGGCGAACAACCTGGTGCGCAGCGGCAGGATGACCCAGTCGGCGACGGAGTACCCGGAACTGGGTGCCGTCGTCGCGAAGGGCCTCGAAAGGGCGGATTTTCCCCTGCCGGGCCATATCGCCACCATGCCCGCGGGCGCCGGCGGCCGCGGGAACAACGCCGCCTACCTGGGACCCCGCTACGGCAGCGTGAATGTGGGCGCTGAGAAGGGGGGCGTTGTCAACGCCCGGCTGCCCGACGGCCTGACCGTGACCGCCGACCAGCGGCGGCACGACTGGCGCCGCTTCGCGGACAGGCGTTTCCGCGGCCGGGTGGACTCCGCCGAGATCGACGCTTACACCCAGACCTACGAGCAGGCCCTTCGCCTGATGGAGCGCCAGGAGCTGTTCGACATCACGCGCGAGCCGTCCCGCGTGCAGGAGGCCTACGGGCGTTCCGAGTTCGGCAAGCAGTTGCTGCTGGCCCGGCGCCTGGTCGAGCAGGAGGTGCCCTTCGTGGAGATCCAGCATGGCGGCTGGGATTTCCACCACAACAACTTCGAGTTCCACCTGCATTACGTCGCCGACTTCGACAGGCCGTTCGCGCTCTTCGTCGAGGACCTCGCCCAGCGCGGTCACCTCGAGCGAACCCTCCTGATCGTGATGACCGAGTTCGGCCGCACGCCGCGGATCAACACCGGCTACGGCCGGGACCACTACTCGCGGGCCTGGTCGATCGCGCTGGGCGGCTGCGGCATCCAGCACGGGGCCGTCATCGGCAAGACCGACGCCAAGGGGGTGGAGGTCACCGACCGCCAGGTGGACCACAGGCATCTTTTCCACACCTACCTGCAGGCCGTCGGGATCGACTCAGCTGGTGATTTCGACATCGCCGGCCGGAAGTTCCCGGTGGCCGACCCCGCCGTGGGACCGATCCAGGAGCTGCTGGCATGAAACCCCCGAACGCGAAGGTGACCCTCGACCTGGTCGCCTCCAAGGTGATGACCGACTGGGCGCATCCGTCGAACCTGCTCTGCTGCCGGGTCGACCCCACGGGCAAGTATGTTGTTGCCGGCGCGATCGACCACACCATCCAGCGGTGGGAGATCGCCAACGGGAAGAAGACCACAATGGCCGGCCACCAGAACTGGGTCCGCGCGCTCGGTTTCTCGCCGGACGGCAAGACCCTCTATTCCGGCGCCTACGATGGCCGTCTCCTGTTCTGGGAAACAGGCGCGGAAAATCCCAAGCCGGTCCGGGAAATCCCGGCCCACCGGGGCTGGCTGCGCGGCCTCGCCGTCAGCGGCGACGGCCAACTGGTCGCCACCTGCGGCAATGACCGTCTGGTCAGGGTCTGGTCCGCCCGCGACGGCAGGCTGTTGCGCGAGCTGCAGGGGCATCCGGACATCGCCTACTGCGTCCATTTCGTGCCCGGGTCGCATGAGCTTGTCAGCGGGGACATCGTCGGAAACATCCACCATTGGAAGGCGGACGGCACCGAGAGGGCCAGGGTTTTTGAGATCAAGGAGATTTTCTTTCATATCGGCGACCTGGCCCCGTTCGGCGGCATCATCAACCTGGGCTTCAGCCAGGATGGCCGGACGCTGGTTGCCTCGGGCCTGCACAAGGTGTCCAACGCCCCCGGCGGCAACCGTCGTCCGGTCGCCGTGCCCATCGACTGGAGCACCGGCGAGAAGCGACCCAAGTACGAGTCGCTGAAAAAGGACCTGGACGCCACGATGTGGCGGGCCCTGCACCACCCCGCCGGGCCCCTCATCGGCGTGATGGGCAAGGAGGTCGGCTTCTGGAATCCGGGCACACCCGATGTCACCCACATGACACCCACTCCCAGCGAGATCTTTGATTGCGACCTGCATCCCAACCAGATCGACCTGTTCACGGCCCACCACGACGGCCACCTGAGGTCGATCCGGATCGGGCGGGCCTAGGATCCTGTCCGGAAATGCCAGGCAATTGGCTGGCAGTGGTTGGCTTGTGAGGTCATTCAAGGGCCCCGTTGCCTGAACTGTCGCATGGACCAACAGGCTGTCCGGTTCCCTGGGGTTTGGCTGGGTAAATTGGGCAGCGGCCAAACGGACCGGATGGCGAAGAATGCGTCTGTTTTTCAGCGAACAGTACCTGGCGTCGGAACACCAGTTCGACACCACCCGCAAGGCCGGCTGGATCGCCGAATCCTTGACGCATGGCGCCATTCCCGGTGTGGAGCTGGTGGAACCCCAGCCGTTGACGGACCAGTCGCTGGCGACGGTTCATGACGAGGAATACATCGCGGCAGTCCGGACCGGCCAACCGTTGGGACTGGCCCAATCCCAGGGTTTCGCCTGGGGGCCGGGATTGTTCCCCGCCGTCTGCGCCAGCAACGGCGGCATGGTGGCCGCAGCGCTCGAGGCCCTGGGGCGGGGTGTGTCCGGTTCGCTCTCCAGCGGGTTGCACCACGCCAAGCGGGCCCGGGGTGCGGGCTACTGCACCTTCAACGGGCTGGTGATCGCCGCCAGGAGCGCCCTCGGGGCGGGGGCCGGATTGGTGCTGATCCTCGACCTGGACGCGCACTGCGGCGGCGGGACTGCCTCGTTGATCCAGGGTGAGCCAGGCATAAGGCAGGTGGACATCTCTTTGAGCGCCTTCGACCAGTACGACTCCGACACAAACTCCTCCCTGGTGATGGTGGACCGGTCTGAAGAATACCTGGAGACAATTGACCGCCACCTTCGCGAATCGATCCTGGAATCGCCCGGCTTGGTGCTCTACAACGCGGGGATGGATCCATTCGAGGGATGTGACACCGGCGGCAGGAGCGGAATCACCCAGCAGGTGCTGCGGCAGCGGGAACGGATGGTCTTCCGTTTTTTCCGGGAAAGGGGAATACCTGTCGCCTTCGCGTTGGCTGGCGGCTACGTGGGGCCCGGCCTGTCCCGCCAGAATCTCGTCGACCTGCACCGGTTGACGATCGGGGAAGCGGCGGCCGCGTGGCGGGTTGACCCATGATCGACAGGCGCCGCGGCTGCTTTATGGGACTGGCGGTGGGCGACGCCCTGGGGGCCGCCGTCGAGTTCAGGCCGCCCGGCGGTTTCAAGCCGGTGACCGGTTACCGCGCCGGCGGGCCGCATGGGCTGGAAGCGGGGGAGTGGACCGACGATACCAGCATGGCACTGGCGCTGGCGGACAGCATCGCCTCGGTCGGCTGGGACCTGGACGACCAGGCCCGCCGCTACCTGCGTTGGTGGCGCCAGGGTGAATACTCGGTCAATGGCACCTGCTTTGACATCGGCACCACCACCATCCGCGGCCTTGCCCGGTTCGAGCAGACTGGCGATGCCAGGCATTCTGGCGCCACCGGACCCGATGCCATTGGCAACGGGTCCATCATGCGACTTGCCCCCGTACCCGTCGCCTTCCCGGAGTTGTTCCACAAATCGCCCCTCGTGGCGGCAGGCCTCTGCGCCGATTCCAGCCTGCCCACCCACGGCCATGCCGACTGCGTCTCCGCATGTGCTTACCTCGGCATGGTGATGGGTTGTTTGCTTGCCGGCATTCCACGGCACCAGGTGCTCTCGCCCGAGTGGCCTCATCTGGCAAGCCTGCGGGCCGCCGGAATGCTGACCCCGGGCGTGGAGCTGGTGGCCCTTGGCAGCTTTCGCGGCAGGCACCCGCCGGAAATCCGTGGATCGGGCCGGGTGCTCCAAAGCCTGGAAGCCGCACTCTGGGCCTTTTGGAACGCCACATCGTTCGGGGAGGCCGTCCTGAATGCGGTCAACCTGGGCGACGATGCCGATACCACCGGGGCCATTTGCGGGCAGATCGCCGGGGCCTGCTGGGGCGAAAGCGGCATACCCCGTGAAATGCTAGATGGTTTGGTGCGAAAGCATGAGCTGGAGGTGGCACTGTCTCGCTTGGTATCCCTGTGAGGCGGAATCACAGCTTTCATCTCACATTTCCAGGTCATGCCGTTTTCCAAAGGCAAAGGGCCGCGTGTCTGGATATCCCGGGTTGTCCCGGATGGTGGGCATTGGGACTGGGTGGTGCCTGTCAGGCTGCCACCGCTATGAATCAAGAGGCTGGACCTGAATTCCGGACAACCGCCCAGGCTCTTCCTGCCTGTAACCCATTGGAACCGCCTATGCCGGCCAGGCCCTGTTTTTTGTTTTGCTCCGTTCGGGGTTTCCGGTGAACCCTGGAACCGCGGTGATTTGGGTCAAGCGGGATGCCCGTTTGGCGGACAATGCCTGCCTCGCCGAGGCGGAACGGCTCGGCCTCGACACCCTGCCCCTGTTCTGTTTTGAACCGAGCGTGCTGGGGGCCGAGGATGCTTCCGCGATGCATCTGCACGCCCAGTGGCAGGCGGTGGAGCATCTCCGTTGCCAGCTCCGGCGAATGGGGGCTGATATTCTCATTGCCCACGGCGAGGTGGTGGACAAGCTGGCCAAGCTCCGCGAACGCCTGCCGTTCACCCATCTGTTCGCCCATGAGGAGATCGGCAACGCCATCACCTACCGCCGCGATCTGGCAGTCGCGCAATGGTGCCTTGAAAGGGGAATCACCTACCGCGAGTTCCCGCAATCGAGCGTGCGCCGCGGGGGTGTCAACCGGGACAGGCTCCGGGAAATGTGGCGATCGCGAATCGCGGACTCCAGCCCCCTGCCGGTTCCCGCCATCAGCCAGTCAGCCGGCCCGAGGGAACTGGCAGCCTCGACGGGGTTCCCCGGAGGTTTGCGGGTCACACCCGGAGTGGATTGGCAACCGGTGAGCGAGATGGACGCCCGCGCCACCCTGGAAGGTTTTCTGGCGCGCCGGGGTCTTAGGTATCGGGGAGGCATCAGCTCCCCCAACTCGGCATTCACAGCGGGATCGAGGCTGAGCGTGCACCTGGCCTGGGGCACGATCACGGCCAGGCAGGTGTGGCACCAGGTCCGTGCCCGCCTGGCGGAACTGGATCCGGCAGACCCCCATGCCGGCCGGTGGCGGAAAAGTTTGCAGGCTTTCCTCAGCCGCCTCCACTGGCGGGACCATTTCACCCAGCGGCTGGAGTCGGAACCTGAATTGGAGTTTCAGGGCATCCATCCCTGCTACCGGGATGTGCCCTACGAAAACGATGAGGGCTTGCATGCCGCATGGAGGGAGGGCCGGACCGGATACCCGCTGGTGGATGCCGTGATGCGGTGCCTGGCCGCGACCGGCTTCGTCAATTTCCGCATGCGGGCGATGGTGGTGAGCTTCGCGTGCCATGTCCTGTATCTCGACTGGCGGCTGATCCACCCGCATCTGGCACGGGTCTTCCGGGACTATGGTCCGGGCATCCACCTGAACCAGTTGCAGATGCAGGCCGGGGTGGTGGGCTGGAACGCGATCCGCGTCTACAACCCGACCAAGCAACTGGCCGACTGGGATCCCGATTGCCGGTTTGTCAGGCGCTGGTTGCCCGAATTGCGCGACCAGCCGGCGGGCCGCATCCTGGCCGGGGAACCTTTGCCGGGTTACCCGCAGCCTGTTGTCCCGTTCGCCGCCAGGGCGCGACAGATGACCGACCACCTCTACTCGATCCGCAAGACGGCCGAGGCCATGGCTTCCACGAGGGCGGTGTACCTTCGGCACGGATCACGCCGCAAGGAACCATCGTTCCGCGCCAGGCGGCCAAGGCGTCCGGCCCCGCCCGCCGGTCCCACCCTGTTCGATCATTTGGGGGATGAACGGGGACCGTGACCGGCCCCGGTGGGCTCGGGAGGGAACCCGATTGGATGTTGCGGACGGTTTTCCGCTTCAATACCCGGCGGCCATCCCGTCCTTGCGGTGCTCGCTGGCGCCATGCAGGACCGATGTCTCGGGGTCGATGAGGATGGCCTGGTACCCGCCGCCGTTCACCCGCACCATCTGCACCGAGTGGCCGGTTTTCCGGAGTCCGTCGATCACCGTTGACGGCATCCCCTCCTCGACCAGCACCGTGCCGGCGCCCTGGGCCGGCTTGCCGGTGGGGGTGGCGGAGCCGGTGTGCTCGACACGCGGGGCCTCTCCCGCCTCCTGCAGGTCCATGCCAAAGTCCAGCAGGTTCACTAGCACCTGCGCGTGCCCCTGTGGCTGCATGTCACCCCCCATCACCCCGAAGACCAGCCAGGGTTTGCCCTGCCTCATGGCCAGCGCCGGGATGATCGTGTGGAAGGGCCGCTTGCCCGGTTCCAGGCGGTTGGGGTGGTTCTCATCCAGCGAGAACAGGGTCCCCCGGTTCTGCATGCCGAACCCCAGCTCGGGGTGCACCAGGCCCGAGCCGAAACCGTTGTAGTTGCTCTGGATCAGCGAGACGCAATTGCGATCCTTGTCGACCACGCAGAGGTACGTCGTGTCGGAACGGCCCAGCTTGGGGTCACCGGGCGCAACATCCCCCAGCACCCGGTCGGGCCGGATCAGCGCGGAGCGGGAACGGGCGTATTCCTTCGAGGCAAGGGCCCCGAGAGGCACCCGGCTGAATGCCATGTCGGCGTAGTGCCGGCTCCTGTCGGCGAAGGCCAGCTTCTTGGCCTCGATGAACAGGTGCCAGTATTCCGGCGAGGCGAAGCCCATCTTCCGGATCTCGAAAGGTTCCAGCGTGTTGAGGATCTGGAGCGCCGCCAGGCCCTGGCCGTTGGGGGGCAGCTCGTGGAGCTCCACGCCGCGGTAGGTCGCCGAGACGGTGTCGACCCAGGCGGGCTTGTCGCCCTCCAGGTCGGCCAGGCGCAGCAGCCCGCCCTTGTCCCGGGAGAAGGCGTCGAGCTTGCGGGCGATTTCCCCGCGGTAGAAGGCGGCGGCCCCGTCCCGCCCCAGCAGCCTGTAGCTCGAGGCGATGGACGGATTCCGGAACAGCTCGCCGGCCTTGGGCGCCCTGCCCCCGGGCAGGAACACCCTGGCCGAGCCCGGATCGCCACCAAGCCTCTTTTCCGAGGCCTTCCAGTAGCCGGCCACCACCTCCGGCACGGGGGCTCCCTTCTCGGCGTAATCAATCGAGGGCTGCAGCAGTTCCGCCAGCGGCCTGGTGCCAAACTTGCCGAGCAGCGCGTCCCAGCCGTTCACACAGCCGGGGACCGACCAACTGAGCGGGCCGTAAACCGGTATCTCCGACATGCCCCGCGACGAGAAATATTCCCGGGTGGCGAGGGCGGGCGCCCTGCCGCTGGCATTCAGCCCGTGGATCTTGCCGGTTTTGGCGTCCCAGACGATGGCGAACAGGTCGCCGCCGATCCCGCAGGACATCGGCTCCAGCACCCCGAGCGCCGCGTTGACCGCCACGGCGGCGTCCACCGCGTTGCCTCCACGGCGAAGCACGTCCACCCCGATCTGCACCGCCAGCGGATGGCAGGCGCAGACCATGGCGGTCGGCGCCAGCGTCACGGACCGCGAGGGGTTTGCCGTCGCCCGCGGAGGGTGCCCGGCACCTTGCGCAGGACCCATCACCGGAAAGATCAGGCAGGCGGCCAGGAAAATCCGGGTCATGGTGCGTGCTCCGGGAGGTTGCTGACACTCTAACCGCTTGCGCCCCGATGGGATTGCCGTATCCTCAAGCCCTGGAAGCGCCTTCCCAATTTAACACCAAGTTGCAAGCCACGGAGACGAGTCATGAAGCGTTGGTTCTGGAGCCTGTGCGCCGGTTTGGCGGTCGCTGTCCTCGCCGGTCCCTCTCAGGCGGCCAAGGTGCTGGTGATCACCGGGGACGAGTTCCACGAGTGGAAAAAGACCGCGCCCCTGATCAAGGAGCTGCTGACCAAGGCCGGCCACAGCGTGGACCTGACCGAGAAGCCGGGCAAGGACCTGACAGCCGGCAATCTGGCCAAGTACGATGTGCTGGTGCTGAACTACCGCGACACGCCGAAAGGCGCCAAGGACAACCCCGAAAGCGTCTGGAAGGATGACAACAAGAAAGCGTTCCTCGACGCCGTGAAGGCCGGCAAGGGACTCTATGTGCACCACTGGTCGTCCGCAGCCTTCACCGCGGATAACGCGCTCAACAAGGAATACGAGAAGGCCCTGGCGGGTGGCTGGCGCAAGCAGGGCAACCACGGCAAGAAGCACGAGTTCACCGTGACCGCACGCAAGGAACACCCCATCACCGCCGGGGTTGGGGAGTTCAAGCACAACATCGATGAGCTCTATCAGAACTCGGTGATGTTCCCCGACAGCGTGGTGCTGGCCACCGCCTACTCGGACGCGTCCATCGATCCCAAGAACTCCGGCAAGCACGAGCCGATGGTGTGGACCGCCGCCTACGGCAAGGGCCGTGTGGTGGAGAATGTGCTCGGCCACGACACCACCGCCATGGCCTGCCCTGGTTTCCAGACGCTGCTGATCCGCGGCGTGGAATGGGCGGCCACCGGCGACACCAAGGCGCCCCTGGCCGACGGGTTCAAAAAATAAGGTCTGAACGAACTGAAAGGGAAGGGGCCCGGCGGCGACCGCCGGGCCCCTTCCCTTTCAACGGGCCCGCGGGGCGGGTGTGGCCAGGTTGAATTGCAGCCGGATTTCCTGCTCGACAGGATGCCCCGGCAGCGCCTCGCAGGTGGCCTGGATGACCAGCGATTTGGCTCCCGCGCGGGCGTTCTCGGGCAGCGTCAATTCCAGGGGGGCCTCTTCCGTCTCCGCCGCCACGGTGGTGTCCAGCTTGTACTCGGGGCACGCGAGGCGGACCGATCCGTGGAACCCTTGGCGGTTGAGCTTCAGCGTCAACGTGCCCTTTTCCCCCGGTTTGGCGCGGATGGTCTGGCTGGTCAGGGTCGGCTGCAGGGGCCTGCGGGGCAGCAGGGTCACCTCGATTGGCGGACCGTTCTCCTTTCGGATCACCGGGCGACGGCGGCCGCGGTTGTCCGGGTCATCCTCCTGCGTGGTGATGGTGAACCGCGGCACCAGGTGCGTCACCTGGGCCTTGCCGGTGTTGCGGGCTTCCAGGGTGAACTCGGCCTCGGAGGCATTCGCCGGCACGGCCACCTGCCCATTGTTACCGTTGGACACACGGACGGGAGCCTCCTGCTGATTCTGGGCCTCCATCAGGGTCACCTGCCCCTGGCCGGTCATGCCCTCGGGCTTGGCCAGGGTGAATCGCACCGTGGCGCGTTCCCCCTGGATCAGCTTCACTGATTTGGTTTCGGTTTTGAGGCGAAGGGCGGGAGGACGCGGCGAGGTGGCGACAAACAACCCGTCCACCATGTGGCCGGGTTGGGGGTTGTTGATTTGCTGGGCCGATGGATAGGCAGGTGAGGCGTGACGGGCCGAGCGTTTGAGAATTTCCCCATCCTTGGAGGGCTGGCAAATCCCAATGAGATTCAGGGTCCACACCGCCTCGGTCATGCCTTCGCCACCCACCAAAGTGAGCCACGCGCCCTTCTGGCCCGAGGGAATCACGCAGGGCAGCGCCTGGACACCCGGGGGCAATCCCTCCGGAACCACCTCGATGGGAGCGTTCAACCCGCCGGTCCGGTCCGCCAGGACCAGGATCGAGAGGGCCGTGCCCGGCTTGAGGCGGGGCATGCCGGCCTGCGTGGCGGGATCGATGGTCACCAGGCGGAAGTCGGGGCGCGGCGGCCCGACCCGCAACGCGTAAACCTGGTGGGGCGCTCCACCCAGGTTCACATCGCGCGCGGAGACGCCCACCTGGTACACGCCATCCCGGGGCGGGGTGAACAGGATCGCCGGATCTTCGGTCCGGTTGAAGAACCAAGGGTTGTGCAGGGGTTCCGGACCGTCATCGATTTCCCGGGAGGCGGTTTCGCCCGCCTCTTTCAGGGTGAACACAAAATCGAGCCGGGTGCCGACGCGGTCCCCCAGCAGTTCAAGCCAGACCGGCTCGCCTTTTTTCCCCTCAAAGCTGAAGAAGTCCCGGTCGCCGGGTTTTTCCAGCCGCGCCGCGACTACCGTGGGAAGGGTCAGAGGAATGGCCTTGTCCGCCGAATTGTTGTCGGCCGGTTCCTGACCTTCCACCCAAACCGTGTCGCTGACGGGCAAACGGATCACCGGGCCACCGTCAAAACGGAATGGCCGGAGGGGCAGCAAACCGCCGGCGAGGCCGCCCAACGGTTCCGCCTCCTCCCCGACCGGCTTGAGTGTCAAACGCGCTTGTTCCAGGCCGTCCCTGCGCCCGGCCACTTGGGTGCCACCGGGCAGGCCGTGGCCGAACACCAGGCACTCCCCACCGCCTGGGGATTGCACCAGGGGGTGGACCGATTCCACTTCCGGACCGGCAGCCAACCGCAGCAGGTAGAAGGCGTCCGGGCCGCCTTCGACATGGCCGAAGCTGAACACGCGCACGGTGAATTCGCCATCGACAGGCAGGCGCAGGTCCAGCAGCGTGTCGGCATCCACGCGGTCGCGGGCCTGGGCCAGGACGCGGTTGTCAGGCCCGATGATCTCCAGCGCCCCGGGCAGCCGGCTTTCCAGGCTGGATGTCGCCAAACGCGCCAGGACCCGCTGGCCCTTCTTCCCCTGGAAACGGAAATAATCCACATCCGTGGTGGCGCTGATGACTCCGGCGGCCACCGCTTCCGTCCCCAGCAGCTGACCATTCTCCGGGCTATCGTTGGGCTCCTTTTCCTCGAGGACCGCGCGGTTGGTGAGCAGGACCCGGCGGGGATTGCTCACCCCGCCGGGTGTCACCACCCGCAGCTCCATGATCCCCTCGGCGAGGTTCGACGGCACGGTGGCCTCCACCCGCCCCACCAGCCGTGAGGGCTGGTTCATGGGTTGGGGCATGGGACGGGTTCCCGGTTTGGGGGCCGGTGGTAGGGGTTCGGGAGGGATCACCGTGAAGGCCAAGCCCTGGCGACTGGCCAGGATGTCCTGCGTGGTTTCCACCCCGATGCCGCGCAGTTCAAGCTTGGCGGAATTCCCCAAGCTCAGGGCCGGCGGGAAGACACGGTTCAGGACGGGCGGTTGATCCAATGGGACTGGTTTCGCATCCGTTCCGGGGCCCTGCGCCCCCAGCCTGGCCGCACCGATGGTCATGAGTGCCGCAACGACAATCGAACGCCGATGGGGATGCATGGGGGACTTCCCTGTGCTGTGGGGGCAACCGATCCAAAAGGCGGGTATAACGATATTGAACTTGTGAATTGGGAACCTTTGGTCCCGGCGGGCGATCCAAGGAAGGTAAACCAAATCTTTGGAAAACGCCATGAAATATGGCTTTCCATTGGGATTTGGTGGTTTTTTTTGGGAAAAAGTTCCCAATCGGACCATTTGGGTGTGGAAACCAAGATGAGGAAAAGTTAAAAAGACGATACTTCTCGACGGGGAATAGCCCGAATCCCCCTCAGGAATCGCCCTCCCGCCCGCCGTTTTTCGAATCCGTCCCTAACCACTCCTGGCGCGAACACGAGGCGTACGATGCTGACTCTCTGGGGTTCTTCCGCATCCGGTGGGTTCTGTGATGGCCTGGGCCGGCGCGATTTCATCCGCGTGGGCGCCCTGGGCACCGGGCTCACCCTGGCCGACCTGCTTCGGGCCAAGGCGACCGCGGCCGACAATTCCCGGCCCAACCAGCCGACGCGGTCCCGTTCGGGCAAGGCCAAGGCGGCCATCCTGGTCTACCTGCCCGGCGGTCCGTCCCACATGGACATGTACGATCTGAAACCGGAGGCGCCCGTCGAGTTCCGCGGCGAGTTCAAGCCGGTTTCCACCAATGTCGCGGGGCTGCAGATCTCCGAGCATTTTCCGATGCAGGCGAAGATGTTCGACAAGCTCGCGGTGGTGCGGTCCCTCGTGGCCGTGGACGAGCATTCCGATTCCCAGGTGATGACGGGCTTCAGCGAGCAGATCAACCGCGTGCAGGAGCATCCCTCCTTCGGATCGGTGCTTTCCAGGGTGCGCGCGCTCCAGGGCGGCGGCGGCCTGCAGGACACCGTGCCCTCGTTTGTCAGCCTGCGTGGCATGAGCCGCGGCACGGAGCCAGGGTTCCTGGGTGTGGCCCACCGGCCCTTCACACCGAACGGCCCCGGCCTGGCCAACCTGCGTCCCGCCACGGCGAACACCGGCGCCAACCTGGATGCCCGCAAGAACCTGCTCACCGGACTGGATGACCTCCGTCGCGACATCGACGCCTCGGGGACCATGGCCGGCCTCGACACCTTCACCGGCAAGGCGTTTGACATGGTCACCTCCGGGGTGGCCCGCGACGCGCTGAATCTGGAGAAGGAATCCAAGGAAAACCGCGAGCGCTACAAGGGCGTGGAGGGTTTCCTGACCGCCCGCAGGCTGGTGGAGGCCGGGGTGGGCTGCGTCACGCTGTCCATCGGCGGGTGGGACACCCACTCGAACAACTTCACCACGCTCAAGCGCCAGCTGCCCATGGTGGATCGCGGCATCGCCAACCTGGTGCGTGATCTCCACGACCGCGGCATGGCCGATGATGTGGCCGTGGTGATGTGGGGCGAGTTCGGCCGCACCCCCAAGGTGAATGGCACCGCCGGCCGCGACCACTGGTCCCCGGTGATGTCCGCCCTCGTGGCCGGCGGCGGGCTGAAGATGGGCCAGGCCGTGGGTTCCTCCACGGCGCGGGGCGAGCGCCCCAAGGACCGACCCTACCGCCCCAGCAACCTCCTGGCCACGCTGTACAACGCCTTGGGCATCGACCCGGCGATGACCTTCACCAACGGCAGCGGTCGTCCGGTCCACCTGCTGGAGGACCGCAACCAGATCACCGAGCTGGCCTGATTCCTCCCCGCCGGCCGGACCGCAGCGGCCGCGGGGAAACACCCCCGCGGCCTTTTCGCTTCCAGGACATGGACCGATTCTCTGGGACTCGATCGCGAGGGAACACCTGATGCGCGCCCCGACCTTAGCCGCCCTGGGCTTGTGGGCTGTCTCCCTGCTTGCGGGCTCCGCGGGCGCGGCCGACACCGCCCGGCTGGAGGTTTTCCCCGCCAAGGTCACCCTGTCCGGCCGTGATGCCTCCAGGCAGGTTCTGGTCACCCGCGTCCTGGCGGACGGGTCCCGGGAAGACCTCACCCATCGGGCGAGGTTCGTGCCCGACCGCGCGGGCGTTGTCAGCCTGCGTGGCACCGGCCGCGTGTTCCCCGCGGGGAACGGCAGCGGCACCCTGCGCGTCGAGGCCGAAGGGCTCTCGGCCACGCTGCCGGTGGAGGTGCGCGACAGCGACAAATCCGCGCCGGTCAGCTTCACCCACCAGGTGATCCCGGTGCTGACCCGTTTCGGGTGCAACTCCGGCGGGTGCCACGGCAAGATCAGTGGCCAAAACGGATTCAGGCTATCGCTTTTAGGGTTTGACCCGGCCCTCGACCACCTCACGCTGGTGCAGGAGAACCGCGGCCGCCGGATCTGCGTGGATGCGCCGGAGAAATCCCCGCTGGTGCTGAAGGCCACCGGGCTGGTGGCGCACGGGGGCGGCCGCAAGATCGAGCCCGGCAGCGACGAGCACAATGTCCTGCTCCGCTGGATCGCCGGTGGCGCCAAGGCCCCCTCCCCCGGCGAGGCCTCCCTGCTGCTGCTGGAGGTCGTGCCGGAGTGGAACAAGCTGGGCAAGGATTCCCGCCAGCAGATCGTGGCGCTGGCCCACTATTCCGACGGCAGGGTCGAGGATGTGACCCGCATGGCCCAGTACGAGTCCAACGACCCGAATGTCGCCGGGGTGGACGCCGACGGCGTGGTGCGTCCCGGCGGATCGACCGGGGAAGCCGCCGTCATGGTTCGCTTTTCCGGCAAGATGGAGGCGTTCCGCGCCCGGGTCCCGCTGGGTTCGAGGACCGCCCCGGTTTTCGCCGCCAACACGCCCATCGACCGGGCAGTCCTGGAGCGCTGGAAGGAATTGGGCGTCCAGCCCTCGCCCCGCGCCGCGGACGAGGTGTTCATCCGCAGGATGTTCCTCGACCTGACCGGTACCCTGCCCACGCCGGATGAACTGACCTCGTTCGTCGAGGACAAGAACCCGCGGAAGGACGCGCGCTGGGCCGACGAGCTGCTATCCCGCCCCGAGCACGCCTACTTCTTCGCGGGCAAATGGGCGGACATCCTGCGCGTGAAGCGGGGCAACCAGGCCGAGCGCGCCTTCGGCACCTTCGCGTTCCACCGCTGGCTGTTCGAGGCCATCCGGGAAGACCTGCCGTACGACCGCATGGTCCGGGAGATCCTGCTGGCCACCGGGGACGAGGAGCGGTCGCCCGCCACGGTCTGGTACAAGGACCTGGCCACCCCCGACCAGATGGTGGACAACCTCGCCCAGGTGTTCATGGGCACCCGGTTGCAGTGCGCCCAGTGCCACCACCATCCCTACGAGAAATGGAGCCAGGACGACTACTGGGGTCTGGCGGCCTTCTTTGGCCGGCTGGGCCGCAAGAATGTACCGGCCATGACGCGCTCGTCCCAGCAGCAGAACAACCTGCAGCGGTCCTTCTACTTCAACCGGCCGACCGGGACCGTGGTGAACAAGCGCGACAACAAGCCGATCCAGCCCACCTCCCTCGACGGCAAGGTGGTGGCAGCCGCCCCCGACGAGGATCCGCGCGCTTTCCTGGCCGACTGGTTGGTGGATGCCAAAAACCCCTTCTTCGCCAGGGCGGTGGCCAACCGCTACTGGGCGCATTTCTTCGACCGCGGCGTGGTGGAGCCGCTGGATGACATGCGCGTCACCAACCCGCCCAGCAACCCGGCGCTGCTCGACGCGCTGGCCCGCCATGTGGTGGAGGACGGCTACAGCCTGCGCGCCCTCTGCCGGCGCATCGTCACCAGCGGCGTGTACCGGCTGTCGAGCGATCCCGTCGAGGGGAACGCCAGCGACCGTCAGTCGTTCGCCCGCTATTACCCCAAGCGCATGAACGCCGAGGTGCTGTTCGACGCGGTGCACCAGGTCGCCGGTTCTCCCGCATCGTTCAACGGGCTGCCTTCCGACAAGTTCGCCCCCACCCGGGCGATCATGCTGCCGGACGAATCGTTCAGCTCCTATTTCCTCGATGTCTTCGGACGGCCCCAGCGCCTCAGCCCCTGCGAGTGCGAGCGGGTGACCGAGGCCAACCTGGCCCAGGTGCTGCACCTGCTGAATTCCGAGGAAGTGCAGACGAAGATCGCCCGCGCCGGGGCGCGTGCCGACCTGCTCGCCAAGGACACCCGTCCCGACGCGGAAAAGGTGGACGAGCTGTTCCTGTGGGCGGTGGGGCACAAGCCGGCGGAGGGGAAGCGCAAGCTGGCCCTCGATCACCTGAACGCCGCGAAAAACCCGCGCGACAAGAAGCAGGCCTGGGACAACCTGGTCTGGGCCCTGGTGAACAGCCAGGAGTTCAGTTGGGTCCGCTAGCCCCGGTCACTGGCCTGGTTTTTTGCAGGCCCAACCCCAGCCAGATCAGGCCGGGGACCAGGGTTGGCACCCACAGGTGCCAGATGTTCCACGCGCCGATCAGGCCGAAGAAGGCCGCGCCGCAGGCCACCGTCAGCAGGCCGCCCGCCATTTCCCAGCGGAAGCCCGCGACCAGCCCGGCCAGCAAACCGAAGTGCAGCAGCATCAGGCCTGTGACATGGGCGGGTGGGAAACTGTCCGGCCGCAGGTACCACTCGTCGAGGTGGTGCAGAAAAAAAACGCCCCACAGCAAAACAAAGTCCGCGGCCAAACCCCGGGCGATCCACCGGGCGACCGCGCGTGAGCTGGAGGACGGTGGTTCCATATCCGCAACTCTCCCCTGGTTTCGGGGCGCTTCCACCTAACCGGAAACGGTGGAGACCTGCCAGTCTTCCACCAGCCGTTTGGGTTCAGCGCTACCCTGCCCGGTCCACCACCACATGGGGTACTGCAGGTTGTGCACGGGTTTGGGGCCAAACAGGCCGCTGTCGATGACCAGGTTGGGGTTGAAGTGGAAGGTGATGAAATCGCCCGGGTCATTGCCGAAAAAAGCCAGGCTGTCGGGATCCTTGGCGTTGCCCTCCACCGCACCTGAAAGGTCAACGGGCACCCAGCCGGCATCCCGGGCGTGGAACTCGCTTTTCACATGCCATTGGTAATAGGGAGTCTTCCCCAGGGTGCTGCTGGGTTTTGCAGAGGAGGCCCACCTTCCGTACAGCACCCGGGCGGGAATGCCGTTGGCCCGCATGACGGCGACGAACAGGATGGAGAGTCCCCCGCAGTCGGACTTGCCCGCCTTGCACACCTGCGTGGCCACCCGGCTGGAAAGCGGCTGGTAGTCGTAGCGCATCTGGCGCTTCAGGTGCAGGTAGGCCCTGCCGGCGAAGGAGGTGTCGGATTCACCCTTTTCCCGTCGGAGTTTCTCACGTTGTAGCCAGTTGCCGAACTCGGCGGACGCATGGTTGATATCGCCCCGGCTGGCCAGGTAATGGGTCCGGTCTACCTGGCGCAGCGGTGCGACCGGCGGCGCTTTTTCACCGGATGTCAGGGGACGCAGCACCCGGGAATACAGCGTCGCCTCGTAGGTGACCGTGACGGACAGGGTGTTGATTTGGTTACCCTTCCCCGGCAGGACCAGTCCGATGATCTCGCGGTTTTCAGGGCTTTGGTCACGAGATTCAACCGGCCCCGGGACCATCTGCGTGCGCGTCTGGTCCTGCCCCGGGAAATTGGGCGCGATGGCGGCGAAAACCGACCACTGGCTCGCCACCATGTTGGGGCAGTGGATCTGGTAGGAAAGGACCGCGCGAACCCGTTTTTTTTCAGCCCTGGCCAGGATCAGGGGGGCCGGTTCCCCCTGTCTGCAAAGCGCGGGTGCCCCCAGGCACGCTAAAGCGGCCAGTGGGAACCCGCGACGGCTGAGGCAATGGAAAATCATGCCCTCATTATGAAAGGCGCGATGCCCGGAATAAAGTGGGTCGGACCGGATTACTTGCCGGTGCTTCCCGGGATGTCTGCGGTGGGCGCGATCTTCAGGTTGTTCGCGGCCGAATCCGGGACCGAAAAATCCAGGGTCCCCTTACCGGTTGGCACCGTCCCGCTGGTTTGCCACGGGTTGAAGATCTGCTTGCCATCCGGGTAATAATCCAGTGGCTTGCCGTCGAACCCGCTGATGACAATCTGCGCCTCCCCGGGGAAGATCCCGTTGGCGTTGCCCTCCTGCGTGGCGTATGCCCCGTCCTTGATGCGGACCATGCGAATTTCGCCGGACGCCTTCTTGGTGGAGTCCGGCATGAAGTTGATGTAACCCGAGGGGACGGGTTTTCCCTTGAAGGTGACGGTACCCGAGAGCTGGGTGGTCGGCTTTTCACCCGAACAGCCCGCATGGGAAAGGACCGCCGCAAGTGCGGCGGCCAGGAAAAAATGCTTCATGGAGGCTCCAATAAAGGTCCGTTTTTTCGCTGATGGGTGGTTGGTCACGGTCACCAGTCGGCGCCGAGCACCAAACCGTCCTCGGGACGGCAGGCGTTGAACCAGGTCACCGCCGTCATGCCACCGCTCAGGGAGCGGACGCTGCCGTCCATCAGGGTCACATTCATCACGGTGCTGTGCAGGCCCTGCAGCCGGCGGTAGTCGCAGGCGTTGGGGAAGGCGCCCACCTGGAAGGCGCCAGGATTCACCACGCCGCCGTTCCAGTTCTGTCGGAAATTGGGGTCGCTGCGGGGACCGACCGTGGTGACCGGCAAATCAAAGCCCGGCATGTCCCACCAGGAATTGTTGGCACCCAAGGGCCCTGTGGCGGGATTCCAGGCACCGGCGCCATCCCGCCAGTTGGCCGTGGCGGTCACCTTCATGCCCCGGGCCCAGATGGAATAGGTGAAGGACCCGGTGCCCAGGTTGGGCGTCGACCCAGCCTTGGGGTAGTTGGGCCCGGTGCAATCCGCCATGCGTTCCCCGAAGCCCACGGTGTTGGAGGTGCCGTCAGCGATTCCCGTGATGGTCCGGTTGCCGTCGCACACTGCCGCATTGACCGGGTAGTTGGTCGCCCCGAAACCAATACCGTTGCGGACAAGGCGTGCCCCACGCGGGTGACCGGAAGGGAACCTGCCACCCTGAACAGAGGCCTCGCTCGGACAGACGAAGGTTTTGACCAGCTCTGTGGCGACGTTGAAGGATTGGCCGTTGGCCATTTTGAAAAGATTGTCCTGCTCAATGAACGGCAGCAGGAAGAAATGGGCGCTGCCGTTGGTGGTGCCCACCAGCCCGGCGTAAGGGGGCAGCTTGCCGTTGGTGTCGCCGTAGCTGTGCAGGGCGATGCCAAGCTGTTTCAGGTTGTTGGAGCAGCTCATACGATTGGCCGCGTCGCGCACCTTCTGCACGGCGGGCACCAGCAAGCCCACCAGCACGGCGATGATGGCGATCACCACCAGCAATTCAATCAGGGTGAAACCCTTGCGGAGTTTGTTCGTCTTCATGAGGGTGTTTCCTAATGGAAGGATAATGAAGAATTAGAGAAAGGACTCCGAGAGATTATGTTGCTTTCATGTAAAAATGCAAGATGTGGAAAGCAAAATGCGGGAACCGTGATATATAATGAAAAATGCAACTTAAGGATTTTATCTTCATGACTTGGCTTGTATTTCATCCGGTGCTCCTTTGTTCTGTCATGGCAGGTGCCATGGACGGGATGACTCCCAAGGCAAACGAGCCTGGGGGATTCCAAGCGATCCAAGCCATATTCGCGACCAAATGCGCCGCCTGTCACGGCCCCGAAAAGCAGCGGGCCAACCTTCGGCTCGATACCCCGGCCGGATTCCACGCCGGTGGTGATTCAGGCCCCCTGCTGGAACCCGGAAAACCGGATGCAAGCCGCCTGCTCGACTCCATCCTTGGAAAAAACGGCCAGAAGCGCATGCCACCCAAGGGCGACCCTTTGACAGAAAAGGAGGTGGCCCTGGTCCGGGCGTGGATCACCGAGGGGGCCAAAATGCCGGCTGCCCAATCCCCCCAGTTGGAAAAGCCGGAGCATTGGGCCTTCCAACCGGTCACCACTCCCCCTGTGCCCTCTGTGGGGAACCCTGCCTGGGTTCGCAACCCCATCGACGCCTTCGTTCTGGCCCGATTGGACCGCGAGGGGATCAGGCCTTCCCCGGATGCGGACCCTGTCACCCTGATGCGCCGGGTGGCGCTGGACCTGACCGGTTTGCCGCCCGACCCGGTGTTGGTCCGGTCGTTCCTGAAGGAGCACGGCACCCATTCTTACGAGCGATGGGTGGATCATCTCCTGGCCCAGCCTTCCTACGGTGAGCGCTGGGCCCGTGTCTGGCTGGATCAGGCCCGCTACGCCGACAGCAACGGCTATTCCATCGACGCGCCGCGCAGCATGTGGCCTTGGCGCGATTGGGTGATCCAGGCCCTCAACGCCGACATGCCATTTGACCGCTTCACCATCGAGCAAATGGCCGGAGACCTTCTGCCAGGGGCGACCACCGAACAGAAGGTGGCGACGGGCTTCCACCGCAACACCCAGATCAACGAGGAAGGCGGTGTGGACAAGGAGCAGTTCCGCGTCGAATCGGTTTTCGACCGGGTGGCCACCACCGGCGCGGTCTGGACCGGGCTCACGCTGGGCTGCGCCCAATGCCACAACCACAAGTTCGATCCGGTCAGCCAGCGCGAGTATTACCGCTTCTTTGCCTTTTTCAACAACCAGGACGAGCCCGCCCTCACGCTGCAGCCGGCCGTGCTCGCCAGGGAGCAGCCCGAAGCCAAGGAGAAAGACGGCAAGAAGGCCAAGCCCAAGGTGGAGAAACCCGCGGTCACCACCCTGGTGCTGGCCGAACGATCCGCGCCCCGGGAAACCAAGATCTTCCTGGGCGGTGATTTCACCCGTCCAGGCATGCCGGTCGATGCGGGTACCCCCGCGGTGCTGCCACCGCTCGAGCAAACGGCTGGGGGCAAAAAGCCAAACCGTCTCGATCTGGCCCGGTGGCTGGTCAGCCGTTCCAACCCGCTCACCGCCCGGGTCCAGGTGAACCGCCACTGGGGCCATTTCTTCGGCTTGCCCCTGGTGGAAACCGAGAACGATTTCGGAATCCAGGGAACACCTCCCAGCCATCCAGACCTGCTCGATTGGCTGGCCAATCGCTTCATGGACGATGGCTGGTCCATGAAAAAGCTGCACCGGCTGATCGTGACCTCCGCCACCTACCGCCAGTCTTCGGACCACAGGGCCGACTTGGAAACCCGGGATCCGCGCAACAAGCTGCTGGCCCGGCAAAAAAGGATGCGGCTGGAGGCGGAAGCCGTGCGCGACAGCGCGCTGGTGGCCAGCGGCTTGTACACGGCAAAGTTGGGTGGCCCCAGTGTTTTCCCGCCCCAACCCCCGGGGGTGGACCAGTTCACCCAGGTGAAACGACCCTGGGTCGCCAACGAGGGGCCAGACCGCTACAGGCGGGGCCTCTACACCCATTTCTGGCGGGCCGCCCCCTACCCCGGGTTGACGGTGTTCGACGCGCCCGACGCCGGCACCACCTGTACCCGGCGCAACAAGTCCAACACGCCCCTGCAGGCGCTGACACTGCTGAACGACCAGGCCTTCGGTGAATGCGCCCACGGCCTGGCTCTCCGGGTCGGCCGGGAAGGAGCAACCGACCCGGCCGCGCGGATGTTTGAACTGGCCATGTCGCGCCAGCCCGAACCCCCGGAGCTCGACAGGCTGAACCGGTTTCTTGCCCTGGAGAAGCAGCGGCTGGCCGAAAACCCCAAAGCTGCCGACCAGTTGCTGACCCAGGGTGGACCGCCCGGCAGGGACTTAAATGGCCAACCGGGCGCCGCCGCGGACAAGGCGGCCCGGGTGTTGTTGGCCCGGCTGATCCTGAACCTGGATGAATTCATCACCCGTGAGTGAGCCCATGGCCCCTGAATGGATGGATTCCCTGGCTGGCGAGACCCGGAGGCACCTCTTCCGACGGTGCCCCGTCGCGCTGGGCGGGGTGGCGCTGGCCAACTTGCTGGCTGGTGACGGTCTGGCCGGAGCGGTCAGCCGTCCTTCCAGCGGCGACTCGCTCAACGGCCTGCACCACAGCCCCAAGGTGAAGCGGGTGATCTACCTCTTCATGGCGGGCGGACCCAGCCAATTCGAGCTCTTCGAATCCAAGCCGGAACTCCAGAAGCTTCACGACCAGCCCATCCCCGAATCATTCGTGAAGGGCCGGCGTTTCGCCTTCATGGACACCTTTTCCAAGGAGCGGCCCAAGCTGCTGGGCACCAAACGCACATTCAAGCCGGTGGGTGACAACGGTCTCCAGGTTTCCGAGCTGTTGCCCCATTTCAGGCACATCGCCAACGAGGTCGCCTTCGTGCGCACGGTGGGCACCGACATTTTCAACCATGCCCCCGCCAAATTGTTCGTCAACACCGGCAGCGCCCAGGCTGGCCGGCCCAGCATGGGGAGCTGGCTCAGCTACGGCATCGGCAGCGAGTCGCGCGACCTGCCGGCGTTTGTGGTGCTGCAGTCCGGCGGGCGCGGGCCCCGCGGGGGCGCGCCCCTGTGGGGTTCCGGTTTCCTGCCCACGGCCCACCAGGGGGTGCCGTTCCGGTCTCTGGGCGACCCCATCGTCAGCTTGTCCAGCCCGCCGGGGATCGACCGGGCCATCCAGGCCGACACGGTGGAAGCCGTGGCCGACCTCAACCGCTTGCGCCAGTCGGCCACCGGCGACGCCGAGATCACCACGCGCATCAAGGCCTACGAGATGGCGTACCGGATGCAGTCGAGCGCGCCCGAACTGATCGACCTCGGCCGGGAGACCAGGGAGACGCTGGACCTGTACGGCGCCACGCCCGGCAAGCCCTCGTTCGCCAACAACTGCCTGCTGGCCAGGCGTCTGGTGGAGCGCGGCGTGCGGTTCGTCCAGCTCTACCACACCGACTGGGACCACCACGGCGACACTGTCAACCACCTGGGTGCCCCGCTGGAAAAGGTCTGCCTTGAGACCGACCGCGCCTGCGCCGCTCTGGTGCTGGACCTGAAGCGGCGGGGTCTGCTGGAGGACACGCTGGTCATCTGGGGCGGCGAGTTCGGGCGCACCCCCATGGGCGAGGTGCGCGAGCTGGTGGGCCGCAACCACCATATCGACGCGTTCCCCATGTGGTTCGCGGGGGCCGGGGTCAAAAAGGGCATCGTCCACGGCCAGACGGACGAGTTCGGGTTCGGTCCAGTCTCGGGCAAGGTTCATGTCCACGATGTGCAGGCCACGGTGCTGCACCTCTGCGGCATCGACCACAAGAAGCTCACCTTCCGCTTCCAGGGGCGTGATTTCCGCCTGACCGATGTGCACGGAGAAGTGGTCGATCCTATCCTGACTTAGGATGAGTCATCCCGCCTCGCGGGCTCTCGTGTTAAATAAACAGGTCCTGGACCAAACAGCGGATTAACGCCGGGGTACCGATGTTCGATTGTCTTGCGGGGGTGTTGGCGGTGCTGTCCTTGGTGGGGCCCATGGCGGGGGTGGAGGCAGCGGTAACACCCACCTTCAACAAGGATGTGGCGCCCATCCTGTTCAAGCATTGCGCTTCATGCCATCGGCCGGGTGAAATCGCCCCCTTCAGCCTTTTGGAATACAAGGATGCGTCGAAGCGTGCCTCCTTTCTGGCCAAAGTCACCGGTGAAAACCGGATGCCGCCCTGGTCTCCCGAGCCTGGTTTCGGCCATTTCAAGGATGAAAGAAGGCTGACCGAGTCCGAAAAATCAATCCTTCAGGCCTGGGCCAAGGCCGGTGCCCCCGAGGGCGACCCGGGTCAACTTCCTCCCAAACCCGCCTTCGAATCGGGTTGGGTACTGGGAAAGCCCGATCTGGTGGTGGAATTGCCCAAGGAATTCACCGTGCCGGCCTCTGGGCCGGATGTGTACCAATGCTTTGTCATTCCCCTGCCGGTGACCCGGGACGAGGCGGTGGTGGCGGTTGATTTCCAGCCGGGAAACGCCAAGGTCGTCCACCACGCCATCCTGTACCTCGAAAGTGACGGTCAGGGGCGCGCCAAGGCTGACCCCGTCACCCGCAGCTTTCCCAGCTTCGGCGGGCCCGGCATCCGGCCCACGGGCAACATTGGCGCGTGGGCCCCGGGGATCCGCCCCATCCAACTGCCAGAGGGGACAGGCCGTTATCTGAAAAAAGGCTCGGACCTGGTGCTCCAGATCCACTACCATCCCTCCGGCAAGGAGGAAAAAGACAAGAGCCGCGTGGGGATCTACTTTTCCAAGACGCCTATCCGAAACTATGTCGGAGCCGTGGGTATCCGCACCCGTCAATGGGCCCTAAGGATCCCGCCCGGTGAGTCCCAGTTCACGCTGGTGGACCAGTCGGAACCGCTGCCGGTTGCCGCCAAGGCGATCGGCATCCTGCCCCACATGCACTATCTGGGCAAGGAAATGAAGGTGGACGCCAAGCTGCCCGACGGCAGCGAGATACCCCTCATCTGGATCAAGGACTGGGATTTCAACTGGCAGGGTATCTACGGCTACAGCGAGCCCGTCGACCTTCCCAAGGGGACGGTGATCAGGATGCGGGCGGTTTTCGACAACTCGACCGCCAATCCGCGTAACCCCTCCTCCCCGCCAATCCGGGTCACCTGGGGTGAGCAGACCCAGGATGAGATGTGCATCTGCGGCGTGCAGGTGGTCACGGATAACAAGAAGGATCTGAAGCAGGTGATGGACATGCTGCACGGCGACCTGGGGATGATCCTGGGCGGCGGTGGCATGCCCGAGGATGACGAGACCCGGTCTCTGGGAATGGCCCGAAACAAGAAGATCGAGCGGCTCATCCTCTGGGAATACGATGCGGACAAGGACGGCATGATTTCCAAGGAGGAGCTGGAGCTGGTTCCCAAGTCCAACCGGGAGCGCGTCACCCTCATGGCGCGGGTGATGGGCAAGCTCAAATGAATGGTTGCCAAGGCGTGACCGGGGGCTGACCCTCATCCGCAGGAGGCGTTTTAGCTCGGTTCCGGCGAGATCTCCTCCTTCTGGAATTGCTCGATCTCCGCCAGGAATTTCCGGGCCTTGGTGAGGCTTTTACCGGCGTTCATATCCGCAATCGAGCGGGCCAGCCAGGAACCTGGCCGGCGGATCACCAGCCATTGGAAGAGGAAAAGCACGGCCAGGGAAACCGCGGCACTGAGGATAAACCAGTTCACCACCATGGGGGCCTTGACCCAGATATCCGCACCAAGGGTAGCGAAGAGCACCATTAGGAAGGGGACCCAGATCAAGCATCCGGTGACACCGTAGAGCCAGGGAGCCAGGCGCACCCGTCTGTCGCGCAACTTGGCTAGGCTGGTCTGGATTTCCAAAACAGGCTTGCCGTGGTCGATTTGGCGGATCATGGCCAATTGGCTGCCGGCGTCGATGATCATCATCAGCCCGTAGGCGTGCACAAGGATGCCGGCGATGGCCAAATGGACTGAATCCATATGACGGATCCAAAACATGGCAAAGGGTACAACCAGGGAAACCCCAAACAGGGTCTGGGCCCAGAGTCCGATCACCAGGGGCCAGAGGGCTGATTTTGCACGGTCAATCCGGTTGTCGGTGAGGGCCTGGAGCGCCAGCCGGTTTTGTTCTGCCAGGCGCTGGTCCAGGATTTCCCAGGCTTTCTTCATGTCTTCCAGATTCATGGTGCGGCCTCTTTGCTGGATCAGGTCGAACGGCATGGGGGAATTTCCTCGCGGATGCGTTGCTTCAGTCTGCTGATCTTGGTGGAGACATTGGTTTCGGAGATGCCGAGAATCTCAGCAATCTCGCGGTAAGGCCGCTCCTCCAGGTAGAGGACCAGCAAGGCCCGGTTCAGGGGGTCCAGTCCCTGGATGAAACGATCCAGTTCGGAAATCCGGGGATCGGGTTCCTTGCCGGCCGGTGCGGCAATGGAGTCACTCAGGTCCGCATCCAACGGGAGAGGAGGGGTACCCGTTTGGCGCAACCGTGAAATGGCGACATTCAGGGCCACCCCGTACATCCAGGTGGAGAAGGCCCGATCTTGCTGGTATTTGGGGAAGGAGCGCCAGAGCTGCGCCAGGATTTCCTGGACCAGATCTTCGCGATCGGTGGCGTTGTTCTGGTAGGAATGGGCGATCTTCAGCACGATTCCCTGGTTCCGGCCGACCAGCGCCAGGAATTCAGCATGATCTTCAGCCTTGCCCATGAGGCCAGTTCCCCGGCGGGGGCCCGGCGATTTGCCAGGCCCCGCAACGGGTGATTCGTGTCCGGTGGAAAAAAATCACATGCAGGCCAAAAAGCCTAGCGGCCCGCGACCCGCACCGGCTCGGTGCCGTAGGGCCCCATGGCTCCTGGCTGGGCCGCGCTGCCAAGCGCCTTGTGGTCGATCTTGCCCACCATCTCTTTATGCACATGGGCAATGTTTTCCGGTATCTTCGCCGCGTCCTTGCCAGTCCATTCCCTGTACCAGGGCATCTCGCACGAGGCGGTGATCTCGTCGAGGGTCTTGTTTCCGTCGATGCCCTTTTTCACCTGCTCGCGCATCTCGGCGAAATAACGGCGCTGCAGCCCGATCAGCGGCCGGGCGGCCATGGGTTTGCCGTGGCCGGGCAGCACCACCTCGGGGTCGAAGTCCAGCATGCGGTCGAGCACCCGCACCCAGGATGCGGAGTTGCTGTGGCCCACGTAATTGAAAGCCCCGTTCACGCAGGCGTCGCCGGTGCACAGCAGGCGGTGTTTGGGCATCCAGGCGACAGCGTCGCCGGGGGTGTGGGCGTGGCCCAGGAAATGAAATTCCAGCCGCTGGGTGCCGTCATCCAGCACATACTTCTCGTCGAAGGGGATATCCACCGTTTTCAGCTTGTTGTCGGCGATGTCTTTCCGCCCCTTGGAGGCCTCCTCCCATTGCTTGGGACCGTTGGTTTCCAGCAGGCGCGAGCAGTTCACATGGCCCACCACCTTGGCCCCTTCGCGCGCCCACACGGTGTTGCCATAGGCATGGTCACCGTGGTGGTGCGTGTCCAGCACGAAGCGGATAGGCTTGTCAGTGGTTTTGCGGATGGCGGCCACCACGTCCTCTGCTTCCTTGGGGAAGTTGGCATCCACCACGGCGACAAAGTCCTTGAACACCACCCAGATGTTGTTGCAGCCACCGAAGGGAACGGACATGTCTGTCGCGCTGATCGACGAGTAACGGAAAAACACCCCGGGGGCCATTTCCACCACATCGTTGAACTGCATGGCCGGGATTCGCTTTTCCTGCACTGCCTGGGTTTCCCTGCTTGCCCAAGCCGCCAGCAGGCACCCGGAAACGGCGATACAACCTGCCAGCCAGCGGGAAAGAGCACGCATGAGGAGATCTCCACGAAAA
>Ga0169931_10001833_pt1 | contig 35140 bp, 36 predicted proteins | sample Kivu_15m_20L_FD_129675 | JGI IMG/M metagenome (GOLD analysis project Ga0169931, IMG submission 129675) | Freshwater microbial communities from Lake Kivu, Western Province, Rwanda to study Microbial Dark Matter (Phase II) - Kivu_15m_20L... | ecosystem: Environmental > Aquatic > Freshwater > Lake...
CGGCCGAGAGCACCTCGAGCATCTGCGCGGCGTAGGGCTCCCAGTCGGTCGCGCAGTGCAGGTAGCCGCCCGGCGCGATCCGCGCGACCAGCTCGGCGACGAAGGGCGGCTGGATCAGGCGCCGCTTGTGGTGCCGCGTCTTCGGCCACGGGTCGGGGAAGTAGACGTGCACGCCGGCAAGCGCGCCGGGGGCGATGCGGTCGCGCAGCACCTCGACCGCATCGCGCTGGATCACACGGACGTTGCGCAGGCCGCGCTCCTCGAGCGTACGCAGGAGGCTGCCGACCCCCGGCGTGTAGACCTCGACGCCGAGAAAGTCGGTGTCGGGGCGTGCCGCGGCGATCTCGACGGTGGTGTGCCCCATGCCGAAGCCGACCTCGAGCACGACCGGAGCGGAGCGACCGAACAGCGCTGCAAAGTCGATCGGACCCTCGCCGTCGGGCACGCCGTAGCGCGGCAGCAGCGACGCGTGCGCGTTGCGCTGCGCGTCGGACAGATGTCCGCGGCGCATGACGAAGCTGCGGACGTGGCGAGGATGCCCAGCGGCCGGCTCGGTGCGTGATGGAGCGACGGTGACCGGTCCGCCCGCGCTCGCGTCGTCGTGCGTGGCGGACGACATCGCCGCAGAGCCGCCGCTCAGCCGGCCTTCGCCGGCGCGATCAGCCCGGACGTCGGCGACGACGGGCTCGCACCGTAGAGCCTGCGCGGCATACGGCCGGCGAGGAACGCGTCGCGACCGGCCTCGACCGCGAGCCGCATCGCGCGCGCCATCCTGACCGGCTCCTTCGCGGCGGCGACCGCGGTGTTCATCAGCACGCCCGCGCAGCCGAGCTCCATTGCGATCGCGGCGTCGGACGCGGTGCCCACGCCGGCATCGACGATCACCGGGACGCTCGCCTTCTCGACGATCAGCTGCAGGTTCCAGGGGTTCAGGATACCCATGCCCGAGCCGATCAGCGACGCGAGCGGCATCACCGCGACGCAGCCGATCGATTCCAGCACGCGCGCCTGAATCGGGTCGTCGCTGCAGTAGACCATCACCTCGAAGCCCTCCCTCACCAGCACCTGCGCGGCCTTCACCGTCTCGGGCATGTTGGGGTAGAGGTTCTGAGGGTCGCCGAGCACCTCGAGCTTGACCAGCGTGTGGCCGTCGAGCAGCTCGCGGGCGAGCCGCAGGGTGCGGATCGCGTCGTCGGCGCTGTAGCAGCCGGCGGTGTTCGGCAGGTAGGTGAAGTGCGAGGGCGGCAGCGCGTCGAGCAGGCTCGGGGCGCCCGCGTCCTGGCCGATGTTCGTGCGGCGGATCGCGACGGTGACGATCTGTGCGCCACTCGCCTCGACTGCGAGCCGGGTTTCGTCGAAGTCCCTGTACTTGCCGGTACCGATCAGCAGCCGGGAGGAAAAGGTCCGCGCGCCGATCCGCAGGGCATCGGCGTCCGGGGCGGGGGCAGTTGCGGTGTCCATACCGCCATTTTAGACGCGGGGCTGGCACGGCCGTGTCCGTGGGGGGGCGATTGCCCCGGGGGCACGGGGGCCCCCCATCGGCAGGGCGGGGGTCAGGCCGCATGGTCCGGCCAGCGAGGGCGGCAGCGCGAGCTCGCCGCTCGCATTTCGCCCAAGGATGTCACCCTGGAAGTATCCTGATCGATGAGACTCGTCGCGGAAACCGACCATGCCCATCGACCGCCAGGGTCATCGCCTCTCCGGCGCCGACGCCGAAGCAGCGCGCCACATCGACGCCGCCGTCGCCCAGTTCGGCATCTACCGCGGGGATCCGATTGCCGAGCTCGATCGGGCCCTGGCCGTGGCGCCGCGCTGCTCGATGGCGCTGCTGGCCAAGGGATGGTTGCTGGGCCTGGCCACCGAGCCGGCGGCCACGCGCGAGGCCCGCGCGCTCCTCGACCTCGCGCGCGCGCTGCCGCTCGACGAGCGGGAATCGGCGCACCGGGCCGCCCTCGCGTTGCTGCTCGACGGGCGCTGGGACGATGCCGCACTCGCGCTGGATTACGCGAACATGCGCTGGCCACGCGACATCCTCGCGCTGCAGGTCGGGCACCTGATCGACTTCTACCGCGCCAACGCCCGGAACCTGCGCGACCGGATCGCCCGCGCGCTCGCGCGCTGGTCGCCCGAAGAGCCGGGCTACCCGCTGGTGCTCGGCATGTACGCATTCGGCCTGGAGGAGACCGGCGACTACGCGCGCGCCGAGGATGTCGGACGCGAGGCGATCGATCGCGAGCCGCTCGACTGCTGGGCGCACCACGCCGTGGCCCACGTGATGGAGATGCAGGGGCGCGCGCAGGACGGCATCGGCTGGATGGTCGCGCGCGAGCCGTACTGGTCGGGCGACGACAACTTCTTCAAGGTCCACAACCACTGGCACCGCGCGCTCTACCACCTCGACCTCGGTCAGCACGACCAGGCCCTCGCGCTGTACGACGGCGCCGTGCGCAGGGCTTCGAGCGCCGTAGCGCTGGACCTGGTGGATGCCTCGGCGATGCTGTGGCGACTCGAGCTGCTCGGTGTGGGTGTCGGAGAGCGGTGGGGCGAGGTCGCGCACGCCTGGGACGCACACGCCGACGGCAGCTCGTACCCGTTCAACGATTGGCACGCCGTGATGGCCTACCTGGGCGCGGGGCGGGATGCGGACGTGCAACGCGTCGAGCAGTCGATGGTCCGGGCCGCGGGCGAGTCCACGCCGCTGGCCGACTGGATCCGCACGGCCGGGCTGCCTTTGGTGCGGGGTTTCGTCGCCTTCCGGCGCGGGGACCCTCGGGGCGCGCTCGAGCACCTGCACCCGGCGCGCTTCGTCGCGAACCGATTCGGCGGCAGCCACGCGCAGCGCGACGTCATCGACTGGACGCTGGCCGAGGCGGCGCTGCGCGCAGGGCGAGGAGACATGGCGCGCGCGTTCGCCCACGAGCGGCGGGCCCTCAAGCCGCACAGCCCCCTGAGCCGAGGTCTGCTCGCCAGAGCGCAGCAGCTCGACTGACGCAGCTTCGCGGTGCCGCCGCGGGCGAACCGCATACGGCGATTCACGAACTCCACCGGGTCGGCGTCGCGTCGCACCGTCCGCTGGCGGGCAACCCCCTGGCCGTCGTCCCCCCGGCCGACCCGGTGTCGGGCGAGCGCCGGGCTCGCCCGACACCGAGGCAGCGCCCCGCGGCGCACGCCCGTGCGCCGCGGGTTCGCGACTCGTCAGCGCTTGCGCTGTCCGTCGGTGGTGAACCAGCTCGTGGAGAAGCGCGGCGGCGGGGGCACGGTTCCCGGCTGGCAGGCACCGTCGTCCTGCTTGAACAGCCGCGGCAGCCCGGTGACCTGCTCGATGCGGATCGACACCGTGTCGACGCACGCCTGGGCGGGCGGCGGCGGCACGTCCACCGGGTTGCAGCCGTCCGGGGGCGTGTAGTTGCCCTCGATCACCACCTCCTGGTCGTCGCCGACGTACTGGCCCTCGCGCACGGCGATCTGGGTGCCGGGCGGCGTGCCGAACCGCACGTCGGCGATCAGCGTGTCCGACGCCTTGAACTGGATCTGCCGCCGGAATTCGCCGACGAAGCGGTTCGAGCCGACGCACGACGCGCCCGCGTACAGTTCCATCCGGGTGATCTCGGTGGCCTGCAGCCCGGTGGCGATGAATCCGTAGTCGGCCAGCCGCAGGCTGATCGCCGGGCAGCTGCCCTGCGCCGGCAGGCTGATGCACTGACCGATCGCCGGCTCCGGGTTGTCGCCGCCGGAGATCTCCCAGCGACCGGTGAGCAGCGTGTCGAGATAGCCGGACGTGCTCCGGGTGGTCGTGCCGCCGGTGGGATCGCCGGGCGGGATCGTCGAGGCACCGCCGCCGCCACCACCACCGCCGCCGCCTCCGCCTCCGCCGCCGCTCGGCGGGGCCGCGCCGCGCGCGCGCCCGTCGGTGGCGCCGCTTCCGGCGCCCGCGAGCCACTCGGCACCCACCCCGCCCACGCCGACCGCGCCGGTGCGCGTGCTGCCCGAGATCGTCCACAGCAGCAGTTCGCCGGCGGCGTTCTGCCACAGCATGTCGCTGCGGCCGTCGCCGTCGAAGTCGCTGCGCGCGTCGCGGATCCGCCAGCCGAGGTCGACCACGCCGAACGAGGCCGAGCCGGAGACCGTCCCGTTCATGAACCACGCGAGCACCTGCCCGCTGCTGTTGCGCCAGAGCACGTCGCTGCGACCGTCGCCGTTGTAGTCGGCCGCGCCGTCGATCGCCGACCATTCGGAACCCACGCCCGGCAGGAACGTAGCGCCCTGGATCGCGCCCCCGTTCATCCGCCAGATCGCGATCACGCCGTTGGCGTTGCGCCAGAGCACGTCGCTGCGCCCATCGCCGTCGTAGTCGCCACCGCCGGAGACGATGCTCCACTCGGCGGGCACGGTCGCGGGGAAGAACGTGCCCGCGATCGCCGTGCCGTTCATCCGCCAGATCGCGACGGTGCCCGCGCCGTTGCGCCACAGGATGTCCGAGCGGCCGTCGCCGTCGTAGTCGCCGCGGCCGTCGGCGATCGTCCAGTCGGCGGGCACCGCGCCCAGCGTGGCCGATCCGAGCAGCGTGCCGGCGTTCATCAGCCACACGGCGACCGTGCCGTCGACGTTGCGCCAGAGGATGTCCGAGCGGCCGTCGCCGTTGTAGTCGCCGCTGGTGTCGATCACGCGCCAGCCGGGCCCGACGTCGAACTGGTTCTGCGCGGCGATCTGCGCGCCGTTCATCGACCAGCGCAGCAGCGTGCCCGCCGCGTTGATCAGGTAGACGTCGGCGCGGCCGTTGCCGTCGGCGTCGACGCCGCGGTTGGAGACCGCCTTGGTCTGTGCGCCCGCGGCTGCGATCGAGGTCGATGCGCTACCCGGATCGTCGGTGCCGCTGCACGCGGCGATCAGCGCCGCTGCGGCGACGATGCCGAGGCGGTTGCGGAAACTCGGAGTCGACATGGTGTCCTTCCTCGAAGGCAGCCGTCCGCGAAGGCGTCCGCCGGCCAGTCGGCCACGCCGGGACGCCTCGATTTGAACACGGTGACCGCCGCTTGTCAGCCGCGCGCGCGGTGGATCGACCGCTCGTCCGCGCGCGACCCAGACCGTTGTCCGGTCGCGGTTCCGCACGCCGACCGCTTCGCTTGACACGGTGTTCAGCCCGCCGACAATGGGACGAGGAGGGGCGTGCGATGACAACCCGAATCGAAGTCCTGATGCCTTTCGGCGAGGTTGCGGTCGAGTCCGGCTCGACCCCTTGTCTGGCCGCCCGGCGGGGCTCGCTCGCAGGCGCGACCGTGGGCGTGGTCTGGAACGGCTGGCACTGCATGCGCACCATCAAGGATGAGCTGCGCGAACTGCTCGTGCGCGACTGGGGCGCGAAGGCGGTGGTCGCGCTGCAGACCGGCACCACGATGCCGATGTCGCCGCAGCAGCTCGACGCGGCGCAGCGAGGCTGGGATGCGGCGATCGTCGGGCTGGGCACGTGAGGGTCGTGCACGTCGTGGTGTATCCACGACGCGATCGAGCTGGAGCGCCGCGGCGTGCCCAGCGTGGTGCTGATCACCCGCGCGTTCGAGCGGCTCGCGGACGTGGTGTCCAACGGCAGCCGGCTGCCCTCGCTGCACCGTCACGTGCTGCCGCATCCGCTGAACCCGCTGCCCGACGAACGCGTCGCGGCGATCCTGCGCGAGGCGCTGCCGAGCATCGTGCGGCGCCTGGTCGCCGGGGCCGCGGCGTGAGGCTCGCCTCGTCCCGGGCCGAGCTCGACGACGACGTCGAGGCGGTGAGCGCGTGGTTCCATGAACGCGGCCACACCGACGGGCTGCCGATCGTGCCGCCGACCGAACGCCGCGTGCGCGCGATGCTCGCGGGCACCGCGCGCACGCCGGACGCCTCGCTCGGCGTCGTTGCGCCCACCGGGCACGCGTGCACGGTCGAGAAGCTCGCGATCAACGCGGTGATGGCGGGGTGCCGGCCCGACTACATGCCGGTGCTGGTGGCCGCGATCGAGGCGATGACGCAACCGCAGTGGATGCTCGGCTCGATGCAGTCGACCACCAATCCGCTGACCCCGATGCTGATCGTCAACGGCCCGGTCCGGACGCGGCTCGGCATCCACGGCGGGGCCGGAGCGATGGGTCCGGGCTGGCGCGCGAATGCGACCATCGGCCGTGCGATCCGGCTGGTGCTGCTCAACGTCGGCGGCGCGGTGCCGGGCGACGTCGACAAGTGCACGCAGGGCTTCGTCGGCAAGTACGGCCTGTGCGTCGCCGAGAACGAGGAGGAGAGTCCATGGCCGCCGCTGCACGTGGCGCGCGGATTCGAGCCCTCGGACGACGTGGTCACGGTCGTGGGCGTGAACGCGAGCACGAACGTGCACGACTCGAGCGACCGCTGGGAGGACCTGATCAAGACGCTGACCGCGAGCCTGGTGAGCCCCGGCACGGCCAACGTGGTCGATCCGCACAGCACGCCGGTGCTGGCGGTGAACCCGCTGCACGCGAGGATCCTCGCCGAGGCGGGCTTCACGCGCGAGCGCCTGCAGCGGCACGTCTTCGAGCACTGCCGGATCCGCCCCGAGGACCTGTCGGGCCGGCGCACGGTGCTGAGGGTGGGCGAGCACGGCCTGGAGCACTTCGCGGTCGACGGGATGATCCCGTTCACCAATCGCCCCGAGCTGACCCAGGTGGTCGTGCTGGGCAGCCTCGCCGGTGGCCATTCGTGCTACCTGCCCAACGGACACTTCGGCCACGCCGCGAGCCGGCGGATCGACGCCGCACCCCCGAGGATCGAGCCATGAGACGGACCCTGCTGCGGACTCTGCCCGCGGCGATGCTCGCCACCGTGCTGTCGCCCGCCCGGGCGCAGGAGCGGTTTCCGACGAAGCCGCTGCGCATCGTCGTGCCGGTGCCCCCGGGCGGCAACCTCGACGCGGTGACCCGTGCGGTCGCCGAGCGGCTGAGCGCGGGGCTCGGCCAGCCGGTGCTCGTGGAGAACCGCGCCGGTGCGAGCAGCTCGATCGGCACCCGTTTCGTCGCGCAGTCGCCGCCCGACGGCTACACGCTGCTCGCGATGGCGAACACGATGCTGTCCACGCCCGCGATCATGCCCTCGGCGGGCTACGACGCGGTCGCGGAGTTCGCCGGCGTCGGCAACCTGGTCCGGGTGGCGAACGTCGTGGTGGTGCCGGCCTCGAGCCCGTTCCAGACGATCGGCGAGCTGATCGCGCACGCCCGCGCGAAGCCCGGCGAGGTCACCTACGCGACCGCCGGCGCGGGCTCGGTCGGCCACATGGCGGCCGAGCGCTTCGCGCGCCACGTCGGCGTGCGGCTCACGCACGTACCGTACAAGGGCAACGGCCCAGCGCTGATCGACATGGTCGGCGGCCGGGTCGCGATGATGTTCGATCAGGTGAGCACGTCCGGCCCGCACATCCGGGGCGGCCGCCTGCGCGCGCTCGGGCTCACGACGATCGCGCGCTCCTCGGTGCTGCCGGAGGTGCCCACGCTGGACGAGGCCGGCGTGAAGGGCTTCGAGGACTTCACCTTCAACGGCCTGGTGGTCCCCGCGGCGACGCCGCGCGAGGTCGTGCAGCGGCTGCACGCCGAGGTCGGCAAGGTGCTGTCGGCGGCCGACCTGCGCGCCCGGTTCGCCGCCAGCGGCGTGGACGTGGTGCCCAGCGCGTCGCCCGAAGAGTTCTCGACGTTCATCCGCGACGAGGTTGCGCGCTACGCGAAGCTGGTCGCCGAGGCCGGCATCAAGGTCGAATGACCGTTCGCCCCGAGGAGGGCACCATGAGCGAGACCCTGACCATCCTGCATCCCGGCGTCGAGGAGGCGGCGGCCGACCCGTCGCGGCCCCGGCTCGCCGAGCGTCCGGCATCGCTCGCCGGACTCAGGCTCGCGCTGCTGGACAACGGCAAGGTGAACGCCGGAGCGGTGCTCGCGGCCGTCGGCGCGCGGCTGCGCGCGCAGCACGGCGTCGCCGAGGTCCGTGCCTGGAAGAAGCGCCACGCCGGCGAGTCCGGCGCCGCGGTGCTGCCCGAGGTGCTGCGCTGGCAGCCGCAGGTCGCGCTGACCGCCCTGGGCGACTGAGGGTCGTGCACGTCGTGGAGTGTCCACGACTCGTTCTCGCTCGAGACGCAGGGCGTCCCGACCGTGACCTTCTGCACGCCGCCGTTTCGCACGCTCGCCGAGCGGCGCCGCGAGGCGCTCGGCCTGCCCGGGCAGCCGGTGGTGTTCCTGCCGCACCCGATGATGACGCGCACCGCCGAGAAGATCGAGGCGATCGCCGATCAGGTGCTCGCCGAGGTGGTGCAGCGCCTGACCGCCGGGCCCTCGACCCGATAGGCCGACGATGGAACCGATCGCACGACGACTGCAGGTGAGCGCGGCGCCCGCCGAGCTGCAGGACTGGTTCGAGGCGCAGGGCTTCACCGACGGGCTGCCGGTGGTGCCGCCCACGCCCGATCTGGTGGCCGCGATGGTCGCGGGCAGCGGCCTGCCCGCCGACGCGACGGTGGCGCCGATCGCACCCAAGGGGGCGCTCGCCACCGTCGAGAAGGTCGCGATCAACGCGGTGATGGCGGGTTGCCGGCCGCAGTACATGCCGGTGATCGTCGCCGCGCTGAAGGCGCTCGCGCAGCCGCAGTTCAACCTCGCCGGCGTGCAGGGCACGACCCATCCGTGCGCCCCGCTGGTGTTCGTCAACGGCCCGGTGCGCGGCCGCATCGGGCTGAACTGCGGCAGCAACGTGTTCGGGCAGGGGTTTCGCGCCAACGCGACCATCGGCCGGGCGATCCGGCTGGTGCTGATCAACCTCGGCCAGGGTCTGCCCGGACGCACCGACATGGCGACCTTCGGCACGCCGTGCAAGTTCTCGTGGTGCGCCGGCGAGAACGAGGAGCGCAGCCCGTGGTCGCCGTTCCACGTCGATCACGGGATGAGCGCCGACGACAGCGCGGTCCTGTGCCACGCCGGCGAGTCGCCGCACAACGTCCAGGACCACGCGAGCGCGACCGCCGCCGAGCTGCTGACCACGATCGCCAGCACGATGGCCACGCTCGGCAACAACAACGTCGGCATGGGCGGCGAGATGATGCTGGTGCTCGGCCCGGAGCACGCGCGGATCCTCGCCGACCACGGACTGTCCAAGGACGACGTGCGCCACGAGCTGCACCGTCGGATGCGGCTGCGGTTCGCGTCGATGGGGGTGGCGCTGCGCAACTGGTACCGCAACCGGCGCCCGGCGATCGACGTCGGCGCCGAGGTCGAGGAGATCCCCTACCTCGACGATCCCTCGCAGATCCTGATCCTGGTGGCGGGCGGCCCCGGCCTGCACTCGATGGTCGTGCCCAGCTTCGGCGGCATGTCGACGAGCACCCGCGAGCGCATCCCGACGCCTCCCGAGGAGTCTTCCCGTTGAATGCCACCGACGCGCAGCCGGTCGATCGGCCCCCCGATCTCGAACCCGCCGATCCCGGGTTCCTCGTGCCCGAGGGCGCCTGCGACGCGCACTTCCACGTGTTCGAGGACCCAGCCCGCTACCCGCTGTCGCCGTCGCGCTACTACACGCCGGCGCGCGTGACGCTCGCCGATTTCGCGCGCGTCCGCGCTCGGCTCGGCGTGCAGCGTGCGGTGCTGGTTCACCCGACCGTCTACGGCACGGACGACCGGCTGCTGTTCGACACGCTCGGCGCCGACGCGTCGCTGCGCGCGGTGACGGTGGTGGACCTCTCGGTGACCGACGCCCACCTGCGCCGCCTGGATGCGGCCGGCGTGCGCGGGGTGCGGCTCACGCCCACCGGCCCGATCCCGTTCGAGCGCATCGGCGAGATCGCCGCGAGGATCGCCCCGCTCGGCTGGCACGTGCAGCTGTGGATCCCGGCGGCGACGATGCTCGAGCTGGCGCCTCGGCTGACCGGGCTGCCGGTGCCCGCGGTGCTCGACCACTTCGGCGGCCTGAGCGCCGCGCACGCGGGTTCGTGCGCCGAACGCGACGCGCTGCTGGGGCTGCTGGCGACGGGTCGCGTCTGGGCCAAGCTGTCGGCGGCCTACCGGGCGAGCGTGGCCGGCGCACCCTACGCGGACCTCACCGGCCTGGCCCGCGAGATCGTGGCCACCGCCCCGGATCGGCTGGTCTGGGGGTCGGACTGGCCGCACTCGAACCAGCGCGGCACGATGCCGCCGGACACCGGGCGGCTGCTCGGCCTGCTGCGCGACTGGGTACCCGACGCCGCGACCCGGCGCCGGATCCTGGTCGACAATCCGGCCGCGCTGTACCGCTTCTGAGCACGGCGCCGCGGGCGCGCGGCGTTCCGCTGCGGGCGCCGACGGCTTGCCGCCGCGCGCATGCCGCCTGTATCGTGGGCTCTGCTTCGGCTCCGATCCCCATGCGTGCACGCAGTGCCGGAACCATCGGCGAACCCAGGAAGAGAACCATCCCCGGTGGGGTGCACGGACTTCAAATCCGCTGGGGGGTGCTGAACGCGTCCCCGGTGAGTTCGACTCTCACCTCTTCCGCCCCGCGATGATCGTCGCCACCGCCGGTCACATCGACCACGGCAAGACCGCGCTGGTGCGCGCACTCACCGGCATCGACACCGACCGGCTGCCCGAGGAGCGGCGCCGGGGCATCTCGATCGACCTCGGGTTCGCGTACCTGCAGAGCGAATCCGGCCTGATCGGCTTCGTCGACGTGCCCGGCCACGAGCGGTTCGTGCGCAACATGCTCGCCGGCGTGGCCGGCATCGATCTCGCGCTGCTGGTGGTCGCGGCCGACGACGGCCCGATGCCGCAGACGCTCGAGCACCTTCAGATCCTGCACCTGCTCGACGTGCGTCAGGCGGTGGTCGCGATCAGCAAGGCCGACCGCGTGCCGGCGGCACGCGCCGAGCAGGTCGAGCGCGAGGTGGGTTCGCTGCTGGCGGGCACGGCGCTCGAGGGCGCGCCGATGCTGCGGGTGTCGGCGCTGCGGGGCGACGGCGTCGAGGCATTGCGCGCCACGCTCGCCGGGTGCGCGCGCACGCTGCGCACCCGCTGGCGCGACGACCATCCGGCGCGCCTCGCGGTGGACCGGGTGTTCAGCGTCGCCGGCACCGGCACGGTTGCCACCGGCACGGTGTTCCACGGCCGCATCCGACGCGGCGACCGGCTGGTCGTGATGCCGGCCGGGCACGCGGTGCGGGTGCGCGGGCTGGAGATCCGCGGCCTGGCGGTGGAGTCGGCTCGAGCCGGCGAACGGTGCGCGCTCGCGCTGGCGGGCGTGGAGGCCGCGCAGCTGCGGCGCGGCGACTGGGTCGCCGACGAACGGCTGCGTGCCACCACGCAGCGCATCGAGGTCAGGCTCGCGCTGGCGGCGACCGAGCCCGAGCCGCTCGAGCACGGCGCGCCGGTGCACCTGCACGCGGGCACCGACGCGTTGCCGGCCCGGGTGTCGACGCCGCGTGCGGTGCCGATCGCCCCCGGCACGAGCGCCTGGGCGCACCTCGTGCTGGAGCGGCCGATCCTCGCGGTCAACGGCGATCGGTTCATCGTGCGCGATCCGTCGGGCCGTCGCACGCTCGGGGGCGGCGTCGTGCTCGACCCGTTCGCGCCGCGGCGCCGGCCGGCGGCGGACCGCGGCGCGCTGCTGGCGGCGATGCAGATGGGCGACCCGGCGCGCACGCTCGCCGAGCTGATCGCGCTGCACCCCGGCGGCGTGGCGGTCGCGCCCTTCCAGCAGACCTTCAACCTCGCCGACGAGCGCGTGGACGAGCTGCTGCGTGATGCGGGCGCCACGGTGCTCGGCCGCGAACCGCGGCTGGCGGTCTCCTCGGCCGACCTCGCACGGCTGCGCGACGCGCTGGTCGCCGAGGTACTCGCCTTCCACCGCGAGCATCCGGCCGCGCTCGGCATGGAGGTTCGCGACCTGCACCGCGTCGTGTCCAGCCCGCTCGCGGTCGAGCCGCTGACCGCGGTGCTGCGCGAGCTGGCCGCCGCCGGGCGGATCGTGCTGCGCAACGGCCTCGCCTCGCCGCCGCGTCACGACGCGACCGCGAACCCCGCCGACGACCGTCTGTGGGCGCGCGTCTCGCCGCTGCTGCAGCAGGCCGGGTTCTCGCCGCCCACCTGCGCCGAACTGGCCCAGACGCTGCGCACCAACCCGGCGGCGCTGTCGGACTTCCTGCACCGCAAGTCCAAGACCGGCGAGCTGTGCAAGGTCGGCGACGACCGGTTCTACACGCGGCGCAGCATCGCGCGGCTCGCGGCGATCGCCGGGCGGGTCGCGGCCGCCCGGTCCGACGGGCTGTTCACCGCGGCCGAGTTCCGCGATGCGGTCGGCATCGGCCGGCGGCTGTCGATCCGGGTGCTCGAGTTCCTCGACGGTGCGGGCGTGACCCGGCGCGTCGGCGATGCGCGGCGCTTCCGCGCGGATCGAGCGGCGGTCTTCGGCCCCGCGGATGACGCGCCTCGCACCGAGCCGGCGCGGGCGGAGGGGTGAGCGTGACCGGGACGTACGACGTGATCGTGGTGGGCGAGGGCCTGGCCGGCCTGTCCGCGGCCAACGAGGCGGCGCGCTGCGGCGCGCGCACCGCGAGCTTCGAGGCGGTGCTGTTCGGCGGACTGGTGACCAACGTCACCGTGCTCGATCCGTCGCCCGACGCGGCCTGCGCCTCGGGCGCCGATCTGGCCGCCGGGCTGGTCGGCGAGAACGCCGACCTCGGCGTGCACGGCGTGCCGGAGCAGGTGGGAGCGCTCGTGCGCGAGGCCGACGGCTGGCGGGTGAGCACCGACTCGGGCACGCATCGGGCCCGCGCGGTGATCGTCGCAACCGGCGCGCGGCTGCGCGCGCTCGGCGTGCCCGGCGAAGCCGAGCTGACCGGTCGCGGCGTCTCCAGCTGCGCCGACTGCGACGGGCCGCTGCATCGGGGCCGCGAGGTCGTGGTGGCCGGCGGCGGCGACTCGGCGTTGCAGGAGGCGCTGGTGCTCGCCGAATTCTGCGCCCGCGTTCACGTGATCAACCGCGGTGAGACCTTCAGCGCCCGGCCGGACCTCGCCGCGCGGCTGGCCGGCCATGCGAACGTGAGCGTGCTGCACGCCACGGTGATCGAGGCCATCGACGGGCGCGACGGCGTCCAGCGGGTGGTGCTGGCCGGGGTGCGCGACGGCGTGCGTCGTGAGATCCCGTGCAGTGGCGTGTTCGCGTACGTGGGCCTGGAGCCGAACGCGGCGTGGCTGCCCGAGGCGGTACGGCGCGATCCGTCGGGGCGGGTGATCACCGACGCGGCGCTGCTCAGCAGTGCGCCGGGCGTCTACGCGGCGGGCGCCGTGCGGGCGGGCTGCGGCGGCACGCTCGCCGATGCGATCCGCGACGGCCGCACCGCGGGCCGCAACGCGGCGGCGTCGCGGCCGGGCTGAGCGGATGGACGCCGCACCCGACGCGCTCGCGCGCGTGGCGCCACGGAACGCGCCGCGGGGCACCCGCCTGCAGCGGGGGCTGCGCGCCGGCGGGCTGCGCCTGGCGGTGGCCGCCACGACGGGGGCGGCTGCGTGAGCGGCTCGGATCGCGATCCGCCCGCGGGAGCGCTCGCCGGCATCCGGGTGCTCGACGTCTCGCGGGTGCTCGGCGGCCCGCTGGCCGCGCAGATGCTCGCCGATCACGGCGCGGACGTGATCAAGGTCGAGCCGCCGCGCGGCGACGAGACGCGCGCGATGGGCCCGCCGTTCGTCGGCGACGCCTCGGCGGTGTTCGTGAACGTCAACCGCAACAAGCGCGGCATGGCGCTCGACCTGTCGACCGGGCCCGGTCGCGACGTGCTGCTGCGCTTGCTCGAGCGCGCGGACGTGCTGGTCGAGAACTTCAAGCCGGGCACGATGGAGCGCTGGGGGCTGGGCCACGCGCTGCTCACCGAGCGCTTTCCGCGGCTGGTGCACGCGACCATCACGGGCTTCGGCGCCGACGGGCCGCTGGGCGGAGCGCCCGGCTACGACGTGATGGTGCAGGCCTGGGCCGGGCTGATCTCGGTGAACGGATCGCCGCAGAGCGGCCCGATGCGGCTGGGCGTGCCGCTGGTCGACATGGGTTCGGGCGCGAACCTGACCATCGGCGTGCTGCTCGCGCTGCTCGCGCGCGAGCGCACCGGGCGCGGCCAGCACGTGGAGGTCACGCTGTACGACTCCGCGCTCGCGCTCACCCACCCGCACGCGGCGAACTGGTTCCTCACCGGGCGCACGCCGGCGCTGACCGGCAACGACAACCCGAACATCTCGCCGTACAGCCTGTACCGGACGCACGACGGCGCGCTGTACATCGCGGTGGGCAACGACCTGCAGTTCCGTCGGCTATGCGATCTGATCGGCACGCCCGAACTCGCCGCCGACCCGCGGTTCGCGCTGAACCGCGACCGGGTGGTCCACCGCGATGCGCTTCGGCCGCTGATCGAGGCGGCGATCGCCGATCGCGACGGCGAGGCGCTGTGCGTCGCGCTGCTCGAGGCCGGCGTGCCCGCGGGGTGCGTGCAGACCCTCCCGCAGGCGCTCGAGCACCCGCACACCCGGCACCGCGAGATGCTGGTCGAGCACGGCGGCCTGCGCTGGGTCGGGATCCCGGTCAAGCTGTCGCAGACCCCGGGCTCGGTGCGCCGCGCCCCGCCGCGATTCGACGAGCACGTCGAGCAGATCCTCGCCGAGTCCGGCTTCAGCGACGAGGAGATCGCCGCGCTGCGCCGCGAAGGCGTGATCGGCCGGCCGCGAGCGGCCTGAGCGCGTTCCGGCGGCACGATCACCCCGGTCCCGGACGCCTCCGGACGGGGCCGGGCGGTTGACAGCCGCCGCGGCACGCTGTCCAATGGACGGAACGACGTTCTATCCATAGAACAAACGGGGGCGATATGGACCGTCACGACGGACCCGGCAACGACGGGCACTACGAGGTCTACTGGCCGCGCAGTCCGCGCCAGGTCCGGGGCAGGCGGCTCGCGCCGAGGCTGTCGACGCTCAATGGCAAGACGATCGCCCAGTTCTGGGACTTCATCTTTTCGGGCGACAAGGTCTTCGAGGCGCTGGAGGAGGGCATCCGTGCCCGCTACCCCGACGTGCGCTTCGTGAGCTGGCGCGAGTTCGGCAACACCCACGGCGCCGACGAGCGCAGGATCCTGGAGAGTCTGCCGCGGCGATTCCGCGAGCTGGGGGTCGACGCCGCGATCAGCGGCATGGGCTGCTGAGGGTCCTGTACACCCGCCGTGCTGCGGGTGAGTGCTGCGTGCGAGGCGGCCGGCGTGCCGGCCTCCACGCTGGTGTGCGAGGGCTTCATGCGTCAGGCCAAGGCGACCTCCGTGGGTCTGGGGCTGCCGAACATGCCGGTTGCGCTGGTGCCGAGCCATCCGGACGCGCTCAGCCTGGAGACGCTGCGCCGCAACACGCTCGAGGTGACCACCGACCAGGTGATCGACAACCTGCTGCGTGGCTCGCGGATCGAGGCGGTGCGCGACGAGCCCGGCGAGCGGGATCGGGTGTTCGTCGGCGGCTTCGAGGCGGTCAACGACCACTTCGTCGAGCAGGAGTGGAGCGACGGCCTGCCGATCGTGCCGCCCACCCGCGAGCGCATCGAGCGCTTCCTCGCGCACACCGGGCGCGCCCCCGACGAGGTGCTCGGCGTGATGCTGCCCGACAACCGCTCGGCGACCGTCTGGAGCGTCGCGGTCAACGGTGTGATGGCCGGATGCCGGCCGCAGTACATGCCGATCCTGGTCGCGCTGGTCGAGGCGATGGCCGACGAGCGCTACGGCGTGGAGCACAGCGGCAACACCCCGGGCTCGGAGACGCTTATCGTGCTGAACGGCCCGATCGCGCGCGAACTCGGCTTCAATGACCAGCAGGGCGTGCTTCGCGACGGATTCCGGCCGAACACGACGGTCGGGCGGTTCTGGCGCCTGTATCTGCGCAACGTCGCCGGGTTCCTGCCGCACAAGACCGACAAGGGCACCTTCGGCAACACGTTCCGCGTGGTCTGCGTCGAGAACGAGGAGGCGGTCGCGCGGATCGGTTGGACACCGAACAGCGTCGACATGGGGTTCGCCGCCGGCGACGACGTCGTGACCATCTCGCGGTTCTCCGGCGGCAACGTGATCGCCTCGGTGTCCGGCGCCACGCCGCAGGCGATCCTCGCCAACGTCGCCTACAACCTGGTGCGCCAGACCAGCTGGCAGTGCACGTTCCTGCTCGGCTCGGCGTACGGCACGCTGCGCCCGCTGGTGCTGCTCACCCCGATCCTGGCCGAGACCATCGCGCGGGCGGGCTGGAGCAAGGCGGACGTGCGCCGGTACCTGTTCGAGCACGCGCGCCAGCCGGCCTGGGAACTCGAGCGCAACCTGCGCGACTGGATGAACAAGCCGATCTGGAACCTGGCCGAAGAGGCGGACGCGGGGCGGCTGCCCGCGCTGTTCCACGAGTCCGACGATCCGAACCGGCTCGTGCCCCACGTGTTCTCGCCCGACGACTACATGATCGTCGTCACCGGCGACCCGCTGCGCACCAACGCGTACGTGTTCGCGCACAACGGGCGCCTGGGGTATCCGGTGGCCAGGCGGATCGTGCGACCGCGCCTCGGTGACGCCGCGGGCGCGCCCCCCGAAGGAGGGACGATGCGATGAGCTTCAGTCGACCCAGGCGCCGCACGCTGGCGCTGCTGCTGTCCGGCGCGGCCGCGGGCGCGGGCGCGCAGCCGGCCGCCTATCCGAGCCGTCCGGTGCGGGTGCTGATCCCGTACGGGCCGGGCTCCGGAATCGACGTGGTGGTCCGCGCGCTCAACGAGACGCTGTCGAAGCAACTCGGCGTGCAGTTCGTCCCGGAGAACCGGCCGGGGGCGGCCGGCACGATCGCCGCGCAGCACGTGCTTCAGCAGCCGGCCGACGGCTACACGCTGCTGTCCGACTCGTCGTCGCACACGATCGTGCCGTCTCTGATGGCCCACCTGCCGTTCGACACCGCGCGCGACTTCGTCGGCGTCACCACGCTGATCGAGAATCCGCTGGTGCTGGTCGCCTCGAAGGCGCGCGGCTACGCGAGTGCGCAGGACCTGATCGCCGCGGGCCGCGCGCGGCCCGGGTCGATCACGTACGCATCGGCGGGCGTGGGCACCACCACGCACATCAGTGCCGAGAAGTTCCGGATCGGCGCCGGCTTCGAAGGCCTGCACGTGCCCTTCAAGAGCTCGACCGACGGTGTGGTCGAGGTCTCGGCGGGGCGCATCGATTTCACGTATACCGCGCTCGCCTCGGCGCAGTCGGGCATCGACGGCGGTCGACTGGTGCCGCTGGCGATGAACCCGCGGCGCGTTGCGCAGCTGCCCAACGTACCGTCGGTGGACGAGGTGGTACCCGGGGCGAGTTACAGCACCTGGCTCGGGATCATGGTCGCGTCGAAGACGCCCCGCGAGGTGGTGCAGGCGCTGAACCGCGAGATCGTACGCGCGATGCACTCGCCCGAGATGAAGGAGCGGCTCGCCAAGATCGGCGCCGAGCCGAGGACGATGCCGGCCGAGGAGTTCGACGCGCTGCGCCGCAAGGAGCTGGTCGACAACGAGCGGCTCGTGAAGGCGGCCGGGCTGAAGACGTCGTAGTGCCGATGGCCGATGGGGTCCGAGCCGGCGTACCGGGTGCGTCGGTCCGCGGGGCGGATGCGACCGCGCTGCCCGCGCCCGCGGTCGCGGCTGCGGTGCGCATCCTCGACTACCTGGCGAAGACCGCGCCGCGGGCGGGGGTCAGCGAGATCGCGCGTGCGCTCGGCATCCACAAGAGCACCTGCTACAACGTGCTGCTCACGCTGGGTCACTTCGGCATGGTCGCCCGGCTGCCCGGGGCGGCGCAGTACCAGCTCGGGCCGCGGCTGGCCGAGTTCGGGCGCGCGCTGCGTCGCCAGTACGGCCATCGCGAGCTGCTGCGCTCCTGGCTGGACGAGCTGGTGGTCCGCACCGGGCAGGTCGGCGTGGTCGGGCAGGCGCTCGGCGATGAGACCTCGTTCGTGATCATCGACCGGATCGAGCCGCCGGGCGCGCCGCGCGCGGGTCCGGCGCCCAAGGTCGGCGCGGTGTTCCCGCTCACCGGGCCGGCGATGGGTCGCGCGCTGCTCGCCTGCCGCGACGAGGACGACGCGCTGTCGGTGGTCGCCGCGCTGCAGCCGGGGCTGAGCGGCGCGCAGCGCACGCGCTGGCGACGCGAGCTCGCGGCGATCCGCGCCGCCGGCTACGCGAGCAGCCTCGGCGCCTACGATCCGGCGGTGCACGCGGTGGCCGCGGCGCTCGAGCACGGCGGCGAGGCCTACCTGGTGGTCGCGCTGATCGGCGGGCCGCGCGGGCTGCCGGCGGCGCGGATCGCGGCGCTCGGTCCGGAGCTGGCCGCGCGCACGCGCGCGCTGGGCGCGGCGCTCGCGCCCGCCGGGGGCGCGGACACGTGAGCGGCGCACCGCTCGCCGGGGTGCGGGTACTGGACCTGAGCCGGGTGCTCGCGGGCCCGTTCTGCTCGATGATCCTCGCCGACCTGGGCGCCGACGTGATCAAGGTCGAGGAGCTCGGGCGCGGCGACGGCACGCGCACGATCCCGCCGCTGGTGGGCGGCGAGAGCCACTACTTCCTCGCGGTCAACCGCAACAAGCGCAGCCTGGCGCTCGACCTGAAGCGCCCCGAGGGACGCGATCTGGCGCTGCGGCTCGCCGCGCGCGCGGACGTGCTGCTCGAGAACTTCCGGCCGGGCGTGATGGACCGCCTGGGTCTGGGCGCTCAGGTCCTGGCCGCGGCGAATCCCCGGCTGGTGACCTGTTCGATCAGCGGCTTCGGCCAGACCGGCCCGATGCGCGAGACCCCGTCGTTCGACCTGGTCACCCAGGCGATGAGCGGCGTGATGCACGTCAACGGCGAGGCCGACGGCCCGCCGACCAAGCTCGGGCTGCCGATGGGCGACCTGGGCGGCGGGCTGTGGGCGGCGATCGGCGTGCTCGCGGGACTGCAGAAGCGCCACGCCACCGGCCAGGGCTCGCGGATCGACCTGAGCCTGCTCGAGGGGCTGATGGGGCTGCTCGGCTACCTCGGCCAGCTCTACCTGGTGGGCGGCGAGAGCCCCGGGCGCGTCGGCAGCAGCCACCACAGCGTCGTGCCGTACGGTCGCTTCCCGGTGGCCGACGGGCACATCGTGATCGCGCTGCACGTCGGCAACTTCTGGCGCAAGTTCTGCGCGGCGATCGGTCGCGACGACTGGGTCGATGACCCGCGCTTCCGCACGACCGCCGCGCGGCGCGAGCACCGCGAGCCGCTCGAGGCGATGGTCTCGGAGGTGCTGCGCACGCGCACCGGCGCCGAGTGGTCCGAGGTGTTCGCGCGCTTCGACATCCCGCACGGGCCGGTGAACGACGTCGGCGCGGCGATCGAGCAGGAGGTCGTGCGCGCGCGCGGGTTCGTGCGCACGGTCGACCACGTGCGCGCCGGCGCGGTCCGCCTGCTCGGCTCGCCGCTGGTGTTCGACGACTTCGACGCGAGCCGCTACCGCGCCGCGCCGCTGCTGGGCGAGCACACCCGCGAGGTGCTCGGCGAGCTCGGGCTCGCGGCGGACGACGTCGAGGCGTTGCTGCGCGACGGCGTGGTCGGCGTGCCCGAGGCGCCCGGCGCGCGCCGTACCGGCTGATCCCCTTCCTGTTGCGACGGACCCGACCCGATGAACGACCCCGCCCAGCCCGCCCACGTGCACACCGGCCGCGCCACCGACGAGGAACTCGCCCGGTTGCGCGCGAAGATCGGCCAGCGCGTTCAGATCAAGGAGCCGCCCTGGCTCACCGAGGTCACGCGCGACGCGATCCGCCACTGGGCGTGGGCGATCGGCGACCGCAACCCGCTGCACCTGGACGAGCCCTACGCGAAGGCCTCGGCGCTGGGCGGGCTGGTCGCCCCGCCGTCGATGCTCTACGCGTTCAGCCGGCTGTCGATCGGCTATCGCGGCGGACTGCCCGGCGTGCACTCGATGTTCGCCGGATCGCACTGGCGGTGGACGGCGCACGCGCGGCTGGGCGATGCGATCTCGCCCGAGGTGGTGTTCACCGGCCTGGACGAGCTGCCCAGCCGGTTCGCGGGGCGGATGTTCAAGCAGATCTCCAGCATCGACTGGCGCACCGCCGACGGCCGCTCGATCGCTCGGTCCGAGTCCTGGGGCATGCGGATGGAGCGCACCGAGGCGAAGAAGAAGGGCAAGTACGACGCGATCGAGTCCAGGCGCTACAGCCGCGAGGAGATCGCCGAGCTCGGCGAGCGGATGCGCGCGGAGACGCCACGCGGGGCCACGCCGCTGTGGTGGGACGAGGTCGACGTCGGCGCGTCGGTGCCCGAGATCGTCCGCGGGCCGTACACGCCGACGGTCGCGGTCGCGTTCGAACAGGCGTGGGGCGGCCTGTTCATCTGGGCGCACGGCTACTGGTACGACTACCTGAAGCGGCATCCGGCCGCCGCGGTCTACAACGCCTACGGCGTGCCCGAGCCGCCCGAGGCGGTGCACTGGGACACCGCGCTCGCACGCAGCGTCGGCGTGCCCGAGGCGTACGACTACGGGCCCGAGCGGATCTCCTGGCTGAGCGTGATGCTCACCAACTGGATCGGCGACGCCGGCTTCCTCGAGGAGCTGTACTGCGAGATCCGTCGCTTCAACCTGGTGGGCGACACCACGTTCTGCCGCGGCCGCGTGACCTCGAAGGAGCCGCTGCCCGACGGCCGCGGGCGCGTGCGGCTCGAGGTCCAGGCGGTCGATCACCGCGGCGCCACCACCGCGCAGGGGCACGCCGCGGTGCTGCTGCCCCGGCGCGGCGGCTGAGCCGGGTCCGGCCGTGGCGACCGAAACCGCGACCGGCACGCCGCTGTCCGCGCTGCTGCGGCCCGGGGACACGGTGCTGGTGGGCACCGGTACCGGCGAGCCCGCGACGCTGATCGACGAGCTGATCGCCGCCGCGGCGCAGGTGCCCGGCCTGCACGCGATCCAGGTGATGACCGGCGGCGAGGAGCGGCTCGCGCAGGTCGCCGGCGATCGGCTGCGGCTGAGCGTGCCGGTACCGGGCCCGCGGACCCGGCGCGCGCTGGCCGAAGAGCGCGCGACGCTGCTCGAGACGTCGATGTCCGGGCTGGCGGGTGCGATCGCCGACGGTTCGCTGCGGGTGGACGCGGTGCTGATGCAGGGGCGCGCGCTGGGCGGCGGTCGCACGAGTCCTGGACTGATCGCCGACCTGGTGATCCCGGCGTGGGCGCGTGCCCGCGTGCGGGCGCTCGAACTGAACGCGCGGCTGCCGGCGATCGCCTGCCCGACCTCGCTGGAGGAGGCCGACGCGCAGCGAGTGGTGCGGGTCGCGCGCGATCCGACCGAGTGGCCCGTCGAGCCGTGCGGCGAGGCCGCCGCGCGGATCGGCGAGGCGGTCGCCGCGATCGTGCCCGACGGCGCCACGATCGAGCTCGGCGTGGGTCGCGCGCTCGCCGGCGTGGCCGGCGCGCTCGCCGCCACGCGCCGCGGCCTCGCGATGCACACCGGAATCGTCGGCGACGCGGCGATGACGCTGATCGAGGCCGGCTGCGTGTCGCGCGCGGTGCGCGGCGCCGCGCTGGCGGTCGGCGCGACCGCGATGGGCTCGCGCGCCTTCTACGCGTGGGCCGACGGCGAGCCGCGGATCGCGCTCGTCGACTCGCGGCTCGCGCACGATGCGCGGGCGCTCGCCGCGCTGCCGCGGTTCGTCGCGATCAACTCCGGACTGCAGGTCGACCTGCAGGGCAACGTGAACTCGACCGTGCACCGGGGGCGGCGCATCAGCGGCGCGGGAGGCGCACCCGACTTCGCGGCGGCCGGTGCCCGGGGGGCCGCCTCGATCGTCGCGCTGCTCTCGACCACGCCCGACGGCCGCTCGGCGATCGTGCGCGAGGCCGAGGCGACGACCGTGCCGGGCGCGCACGTGACGCACGTGGTGACCGAGCACGGCGCGGCGTGCCTGATCGGCCTGTCGGCGCGCGAGCGCGCGGGCGCGATCGCGGCGGTCGCCGACCCGGCGTTCCGCGACGCGCTGTCGGGCTGAGCGCGGCGGCCCCGCCGATGCGATCATCGAGCGGATCGCCGGCGTGAAGGCGCAGTGACGGGGGCGGGGATGGCCGCGGCGGGGACGATCCGGATCGGTGCGGGCTCGAGTTTCGCGGACGACCGGATCGAGCCTGCGGTCGAACTCGCCGAGCACGGCGCGCTCGACTGGCTGGTCTTCGAGTGCCTGGCCGAGCGTACGGTCGCGCGCGAGAACCAGACCCGCCGCAAGGATCCGGACCGGGGCTACACGCCGCGGCTGCTCGACCGGCTGGGCGCGGTGCTGCCGGCCTGCCTGCGCGGCGACGTGCGCATCGTCAGCAACATGGGGGCCGCCCATCCGCAGGCGGCCGCACGCCTGGTGCGGCGGCACGCACGGGAAACCGGACTGGGCGAGGTCTCGTGCGCAACGCTGCTCGGCGACGACGTGACCGAGCTCGTCCGGGCCCGGCCGGGGTTGCCGCTGATGGAGTCCGGCGAGCCGGTGGAGTCGCTGCTGCCGCGCATGGTGTCGGCCAACGCCTATCTCGGCGCCGACGCGGTGTGCCGGGCGCTGGCCACCGGAGCCCGCGTGGTGCTGACCGGACGGGTCGCCGACCCGTCCCTCTTCCTCGCCCCGATGATGCATGCGTACGGATGGCGAGACGACGACTGGCCCCGGCTCGCCGCCGGCACGCTGGTCGGCCACCTGCTCGAGTGCGGCGCGCAGGTCTGCGGCGGCTGCTTCGGCGAGCCCGGGGTGAAGGACGTGCCCGACCTCGCCCGCCTGGGGTTTCCGTTCGCCGACGTCGATGCGGCCGGCGGATTCTCGGTGTCCAAGCTGGCGCGTGCCGGCGGCCGCGTCGACCGCGCGACCGTGCTCGAGCAGCTGCTCTACGAGCTGCACGATCCGGCCGCCTACGTGACGCCCGACTGCGTGCTCGACGTGACCGAGGTCGAGCTGCGCGAGCTGGGCCCGGATCGCGTCGGTCTGAGCGGTGCGCGCGGGCGGCCGCGTACCGACACCTACAAGGTCACGGTCGGCTACGACGACGGCTACATCGGCATCGGCGAGGTGTCGTTCGCCGGCATCAACGCGGTGCCGCGTGCGCGGTGGGCCGCCGAGGTCGTGCAGCAGCGCCTGGCCGACCGCGGCCTGCGCTACTCGGAGACCCGCGTGGACCTGATCGGCCTGTCCAGCCTGCACGGTGCGGGCGAGGGGCGTCCCGAGCCGTACGAGGTGCGGATGCGGCTGGCCTGCCGCGCGAGCGACCGCGGGGCCGCCGAGGCGGTGGGCTTCGAGACCCGCGCGATGCACGTCAACGGCCCCGGCGGCGCGGGCGGCGGTGCCGACCCGGTGGTGCGCGAGGTGCTCGCGGTGAAGTCGCTGCTGCTGCCGCGCGCGCTGGTCGACCCCCACGTCCGCGTGGAGACTGCGTGATGATCCGCGTCCACGACCTCGGCCACGGCCGCGCCGGCGACAAGGGCGACACCTCCAACATCTCGGTGATCGCGTACGACGCGCACGGCTGGGCGCTGCTGCGCGAGCACCTGACCGAGGCGCGCGTGATGCAGGCGTTCGCGCACCTCGCCCGCGGGCCTGTCACGCGCTACGAACTGCCCCGGCTGATGGCGCTGAACTTCGTGATCGAGGGCGCCCTCGGCGGCGGCGTCACGCGTTCGCTCGCCCAGGATGCGCACGGCAAGTCGCTGTCGAGCCTGATGATGACGATCGAGCTGCCGGTGGACGGCGCGACCCGGGGGTGAGCACGATGCGCGTGGAGGTGCACCCCCCGTCGGCCTGTCGGCGCCTCGATTCGCTCGCGCTCGAGGCGGACGGGCGGGCCTGCGTCGGTACCCTCGATCGGGGCGGCATCACGGTGATCGATCCGGCCACCGGCCTGGCCGGGTTCGTCCCGGTGCCCGGCGACACCCACGCGACCAACCTGTGCTTCGGCGGCCCCGGGTTGCGCCGGGCCGACGCCACGCAGTCGCACGCGGGACGGCGCGTCGGGATCGACTGGCCGCGGCCCGGTCTGCGGCTGCACGAGCGACCGGCGCGCTGACCCCGCGGATCCTCGGGCGCGAGCGCGCCCCCATCGGAGGCACCATGCTCTTCCTCGTCGTCAGCACCCCGCGCCCCGAGCGCCCGTCCGAGGTCCGCGACCACCAGCGGCGGTTCTGGGACTGGCTCGATCCGCTGGCGCACGCGGGCACCGCGCGTCACGTGTACACGAAGCTCGGCCGCGGCACGGTGGTCGTGTTCGAGGTCGAATCGCACGAGGCCCTGCACGCGCTGATCAACCAGTGGGCCGAGCGGGTACCGGCCGCCTTCGAGGTGACGCCGCTGCTGCCCGCGGCGCACCAGCGCGCGATCGCGCGGGCCGGCACCGATCCGATGGCGTTGTAGCGGCCGAGCGCGGCACCGCGGTTTGTCGCATACGCTGCGTGGCGCTACGCTCGACGCCGGACCGAACCCGACAGGAGACCCGATGACCCCCTGTGCCATGACCCGGATCCTGAGCCCCGCCGGCCAGGCCGCCCCCGGCCGCCGCGAGTCCGCGCCGCCGCTCGGCCGCGTGGCCGGCAGCCGTGTCGGCCTGCGCATCCAGTGGCCGAGCTTCGACGTCTACCTGGCACGCCTGGTCGAACTGCTGGTGCAGCGCCACGGCGTGGCCGGCACGACGACGATGTTCACCGGCAGCGACGGCACCGCCGCGGGCCGCGTCACGATCCGCGGCCGCTCCGACGCCACCCGCTGGGCGAAGGCCTACGACGACTTCCGGGCGAAGACCGACTGGGGGATCTTCGGGCTCGCGGCCTGAGGGTCGTGCACGTCGTGGTGTATCCACGACACCGTCGAGCTGCAGGAGCGTGGCCTGCCCACCGTGACCGTGGTGACCGACCGGTTCGTCAGCCTCGCCCGCGCGTCGGCCAAGGCGGCCGGTCATCCCGACCTGCCGCTGCTGGTGCTGCCGCATCCGTTCGAGACGCTGCCGATCGAGCGCCTGCACGAGCTCGCCGAGGCCACGGTCGACGAGTGCGTCGCGCTGGTCCGCGCGCAGCCGCCACGCGCCCACGACTGACCCGGAGCCGCCGATGACGCGACGCATCGACGAGATCGACCTGCCCGACGACCCCGAGGCGATCTTCGACGCGATGGAGGCGCGGGGCTGGACCGACGGCCTGCCGGTCATCCCGCCCACGCCCGAGCGCGTGGCCAGGATGCTGTCGGCCACCGGACGGCCTCCCGGCGAGGTGGTCGCCCGGCTGCCGCCCGCGCGCTACGACGCCACCGTCGAGAAGATCGCGGTCAACGCGGTGATGGCCGGCTGCCGGCCCGAGTACTTCCCGGTCGTGCTCGCGGCGGTCGAGGCCACGGCCGACCCGCACTTCGAGCTGTTCGGCGTCAACACCACCACCAACCCGACGATTCCCTTCGTCGTGATCAACGGCCCGGTGCGCCACGCGATCGACGTCAACTGCTCGTGGAGCGTGCTCGGCCCGGGCAAGCGCGCGAACGCAACGATCGGGCGGGCGCTCAGCCTGGTGATGATCAACCTCGCCGGCCGGATTCCCGATCAGGCGTGCAAGGCGACCTGGAAGTTCCCGGGTGCGTTCACGATGTGCGCCGGCGAGTACGAGGAGGAGAGCCCCTGGGCTCCGCTGCACGTGGAGCGCGGCTTCGCGCGCGACGAGAGCACGGTGACCCTGCTGTCGCCGAACTCGGCGCTCAACGTGATCGACACCGAGAGCGTGGACGCCGGCGAGCTGCTCGCGAACCTCGCCGCCGCGATGATGGGCACCGGCGGCAACGGTGTCTTCCCGTTCTACGGCCTGGGCGAGCTGTGCGTGATGCTGTGCCCGGGGCACGCGCGGCTGATCGCCGAACGGTTCTCCAAGCAGCAGGTGCGCGAGACCCTGCTCGAGCGGCTGCGCGTGCCGGTCGAGCGGCTCAGCGCACGGCGCGTCCGGATGATGGAGGCCGCGGGGCTGGGCCAGATCGAGGACGGCCAGGTACGCTTCGCGCGCCACGACTGGCAGTTCCTGATCTTCGTGGCGGGCGGCCTGGGCGGCTACCACAGCGCGGTGTTCAACACCTTCGGCGACTCGCGCGCGGTCACGCGGCGCATCGCGCCGCTGCCGCCGGCGTTCGCCGCGGCTGCGGCGCGCTCATCCTGAACGGCGCGCCCGAACGGGTGCGGGTGGGGCCGAACGGGGGATGGCCCGCACGGGGAGGCGGGCCGGGCGCAGGCCCCGCCGCAGGCGCGCCCCGCGTGCGCGTCAGTCCGGCGTCGCGCCCACCGCGCGGATCACCCGACCCCACTTGGCGATCTCGCTCGCCTGGAACCTGCGGAACTCCGCGGGCGTGTTGCCGACCACGTCGAACCCCTGCTTGGCGAGGGCCTCGCGCGAGTCCGGCTCGCGCAGGATGCGCTGCACCTCGGTGGCCAGCCGGTCGAGGATGTCCTGGGGCACCTTGGCCGGCGCCAGCAGTCCGATCCACGCGAGCGATTCGAGCTGCGGCAGGCCGATCTCGGCCACGCTCGGCACGTCCGGAAGCCGGCTCGAGCGCTGCAGCGAGGTGACCGCGAGCGGCCGCATCTTGCCGGCGGTGATGTGCGGCAGCATGCCCGGGATGATCGCGATCATCGTCTGCAGGTTGCCGCCGAGCATGTCGCCGACCGCCTGCGGGAAGCCCTTGTAGGGCACGTGCACGGTGTCCACCCCGGTGTCGCTCTTCAGCAGCTCCATCGTGAGATGCGCTGCGCTGCCGCTGCCGGTCGAGCCGTAGCTGAGCTTGCCCGGGTTGCGCTTGGCGTGATCGATGAACTCCTTGAAGGTGTTCGCCGGCACCGAGGGATGCACGACCAGGACCTGGGGCGCGGTGGCCAGCAGCGAGATCGTGGCGAGATCGGTCTCCGGGTCGTAGGGCAGGTTGGTGAACAGCACCTTGTTGGTGGCCGCGGCGGCGTTGGTGGTCACCAGCAGCGTGTAGCCATCCGGCGCCGACTTGGCGACCTGATCGGCGGCGAGGTTGCCGCCGGCGCCGGCGCGGTTGTCGACGATCACCGGCTGCCCGAGCGCCTGCTGCAGTTTCGGGGCGACCACGCGCGCGACGATGTCGGGCGTCGTGCCCGCCGGGAACGACACGACGAGCCTCACCGGCCGGTTCGGGTACTGGGCGTCGGCTGCGGGTGCGACGCCGAGCGCGGCGACGGCCAGCACGATGCTGAGGACGGTCTTCATCGGGTCTCCTGTGTGGTGGGCATGATCATAGCCGCTCGAGCGATGCGCCGATCGCGGCGAGCAGTGCGCGCGCCTTGAACCGGGACTCGGCCTCCTCGCGCGCGGGCTCGGAAGCGGCGATCAGCGTGCCGCCGGTGCGGATCTCGGCGGTGCCGCGGGCGAGCCGCACGCCGCGCAGGATCGAGTGGGCATCGAGCGAGCCGTCGCCACCGAAGCGCACCGCCACGCCGGCGTAGAACCCGCGCGGGCTGCCCTCCAGCTGCGGCAGCAGCGCGATCGCCCGGGTGCGCGGCAGGCCCACCAGCATCGACGGCGCCGCGGTGGCGAGCAGCACGTCGAGCGCGTCGAGCGAGGGGTCGAGACGGCCCTCGAGATGGGCGACGCCGTGGATCAGCCGCGCGAAGCGGTGCACGCGCCGCGGCTCGGCGACCCGCACGGACCCCGGGCGGCAGATCCGGGACATGTCCGCCCGGAACCCCTCGACCTCGACCGCGAGCGACGCCGCGTCCAGCGGCGAGTGCAGCAGCTCGTGGTACCGGGCATCGTCGGTCGCCGGCGTGTCGCCGCGCGGCAGCGAACCGCACACCGGCAGGCAGTCGAGCCGGTCGCCGCGCAGCCGCGCCTGGATGTCGGGCGAGGCCCCGAACAGCCAGTCGTGCGGCGCGAGCTGGAACGCGTACATCGCCGGCATCGGACTGGTGGCGAGCAGCCGCGCGACCGCCTCCTCGTAGCGCGCGGCAGTGGGCCGCCGGAAGCACTGGCTCATCGTCAGCGACTCGCACTCGCCGGTGCGCAGGTGTCCGATCGCGCGCTCCAGCGCCCGCGCGTACTCGCCCGGTCGGAAGTCGTCGTCCGCACGCAGCGGGTCGGCCTCGAGCGCGAGCGGCCGGCGTGGCCCGGCCTGCGCGGTCACGCCGTCGAATGCAAAGCGCGTCCGGGTGACGCGGCCATCGTCGTGCCGGGCGACGATCGAGCCCGGCACGAAGAGCACCATGCGCAGCTCGCCGTCGTCGGGCGGTGGCGCCGGCTCGGCGAAGCGGAAGTGGTCGTAGGCGAAGGCCGCGGCGTGGGCGAAGGCGCCGTCGCCGCGGAACGCCCGCAGCCACGCGCGCAGCCACCGGACGGCATCGCCCGGGGCGTCGCGGGTTGCGGCGAGCGTTCGCGCGGCACCGTCGCCGGCGGGCGCGAGTCCGAGCACCGGCGCGAGCGCGGCGAGCAGCGCGTCGCCGGTCCGATCGAGCGCATCGACGCGGACGGTGCGTCCGCGGATCTGCGCCCTCAGCACGCAGTCGACGAACACGCTGCCCTCGCGGCGGAACAGCCGATCGAGCGTCACCTCGCAGCCGACGTACGCGCCCGGTTCGTGCTGCAGCCGTGCGATCGCCTCGGCGAAGGCGGCCTCGTCGACGGTCTCCGGGTGCGAGGTGACGGTGATCATCGCGAACGCAGGCCAGGGTGCCGGAGCGGCGCGCGCTCGGCGGTGCTCGGGCAGGGGGTGATCGGGCGCATGGGGATCGGGCAGCGGGTGGTCGGGCAGAGGGTGGTCGACCGCCCGTTCGCCGGCCGGCCGCGCCCCGAGGCGACGGTCAGCCCGAGGGCCCCCCCTGCGCTTCGACGCTATCACGCCGGTTCGCGGCGCCACAAGTCGAAGGTGCCGAAGCCCAGGATGCCGACGGGTCCGCGCCCCCGAGGCTGCCGGGCGCACGAACGCTGGTACGATCGACCGATCGGCTCCGTCGGGGGCGCGGTCCGATGGGGTCGCGTGCGCCGACCGCAGGATCGGCGCGTCGTGATCGGACCGTCCGGAGACGCCGATGCCGCTCACCGTCGTCCACCGCGATCCCTCGGCCGGTGCGGGGTGCGTGCGTGCGTCCTGCGGGCGCCTTCGCGGCATCGTGCGCGCGCCGTGGTGGCACGCGGTCCTGCTCGTGCACCTGCTCGCCGGGGCGGCCTCGGCCGGGTTCGCTCGCGAGGTCGGCGGCGTGGCCGCGCCGATGCCGTTCGAGGAACGCGAGGTCGAGATCCCCGTGGGTGCGCTCAGGCTGCCGGCCGCGCTGTTCGTTCCGGCGGACGGTGCCGCCGCGCGCCGACCGGCGATCGTGCTGCTGCACGGCTGCGGAGGACTTCGCGACGCGAGGGGGGCGCTCGCGCTGCGGCATCGCGACTGGGCCGAGCGCTTCGCCGGCTGGGGCTTCGTCACGCTCGCGCCCGACAGCTTCACGCCGCGCGGGCCCCGCAGCGTCTGCAGCCTGCGGGAGCGGGCGGCGCACCCGTGGCGCGAACGCAGCGAGGACGGCTACGCGGCCCTGGCGGTGCTGGCCGCACGCCCCGACGTCGATCCGACGCGCATCCTCGTGCTGGGCTGGTCGCACGGGGGGTCGACCGTGACCGGGCTGGTGCGCCCGGACGCGCCCGGGCGTGCCGCGGGCGGGCGCGGGTTCCGGGCCGCGGTGGCGTTCTACCCGGGCTGCGCGCGGCCCGACCGCACGCGGGGGTGGCGCACCACGATGCCGCTGCTGGTGCTGCACGGCGAGGCCGACGACTGGACGCCGGCGGCCGCCTGCGTCGAGCTGGTCCGCAAGGCCTCGGCCGACGGCATGCCGATGCGGCTGGTCACCTACCCGGACGCGCATCACGGCTTCGACCAGCCGCAGCCGGGGGTGCGCCTGCTGCCGGACGTGGTGAACCCGGGACGGCCCGGCGGGCGCGGCGCGCACGTCGGCCAGCATCCGCAGGCGCGGCTTGCCGCGATCGAGGAGGTCCGGCGCTTCGTGCAGCAGCACGCCGGCATCCCGGCGCCCGACGCGAGCGCCGGACGGTGACCGCGCGAGGCGCCTGCCGCGCGTGCGACGCCAGCGCAGTGACCGCCGCGCGCGAGCGCGGGACGGCGACGCGGCGCGGGGTACCATCGGCCTCGCGATGCGACTGGCGCTCTTCGACCTCGACCACACGCTGCTGGACGGCGACAGCAACCGGCTCTGGCTCGAGCGGCTGATCGCCGAGAATCTCGCGCCGGCGGCGCTGCGCGAGCGGCAGGCGGCGTTCTATGCGAGCTACGAGGCGGGCGGGCTGGACGTGGGCGAGTACCTCGCCTTCTGCGTCGGGCTGCTGGTTGGCCGGCCGGCGTCGACCTGGCGGGCGGTGCGCGACGCCTGGGTCGAGGAGGTGGTGGTGCCGCTGCTCGCGCCCGAGGGCCTGGCGGCGCTGCGCGCGCACCGTGCGGACGGCGACCGGGTCGCGGTGGTCACCGCGACCCACGGCTGGCTGGTCGAGGGCATCGTCGCGCCGCTCGGCCGGCTGGAGCGGGTCGCGACGCCCCCCGAGCTCGAAGGCGACCGGTTCACCGGCCGACTGGCCGGGCCGCCGTGCTTCGCTGCCGACAAGCTGCCCCGAGTCCGCGAGTGGCTCGCCCGCGACGGGCTGGCGCTCGAGGCGTTCGACTCGGTGCGGTTCTACAGCGACTCGTTCAACGACCTGCCGCTGCTGCAGGCGGTGTCCGAACCGGTGGCGGTCAATCCGGACCCGCGTCTGGCGGCGGTCGCGAGCGCCCGGGGCTGGCCGGTGAGACGCTGGCGGGCGCAGGCGGCGGGCGACGCGCCGGCGCACTGAGCCGGGCGTGCGCGCGGCCCCGGACCTCGACCCGGTCGTGCAGCAGCGCGCCGGCGGCGTTGCTCGCGAGCCAGGCGGCGATCATGACCGCGAGGTGGACCCACGACGCGCCCGGGAACAGCGACGAGGCGCACGCATTCGCCAGCAGGCACACCGGGTAGTGCACGACGAACACCGAGTACGAGATCTCGCCCAGACGGGCGAGTCCGCGGCCGCGTGGCCAGCGCGACAGCACGCCCTGGCGTCGGCCGAGCGCGAGCGCGAGCGCCGTGCATGCGCCGACCAGTTCGCGGTCGCGCCAGTCGAGCGCGACCGCCGCGAGCACGAGCGCTGCGAGTCCGACCACGCCGTGCGGCGCGCGGCGCGGGTCACCCGACCACCAGGCGAGCGCACCGAGCGCGAACAGGCCGACGTAGTGCAGGGCCCACGGCTCCAGCGCGTCGTCGTGGCCCCACACCTGCAGGCCGACGACCGCCAGCAGCCCGGTCGCAGCGAGGGTGACCGGGGCCGAGGCGCCCGGACCGGGCAGGCGTCCGAGCAGCCACAGCATCAGCACGAACCCGGCGTGCAGCTGCAGGTCGATCGCGACGTACCAGGCACCTGCGGTGAGCGCCTCGGTGCCGACCACGTCCTGCAGCATCAGCGCGTGCGCGATCACCTGCGCGGCCGACGGCGGCGCGGGTACCGACTCGTGCTGCAGCAGCGCGCGGGCGAGGACGCCGGCGAGAAGCGCGGCGAGCATCGCGACCAGGTAGGCCGGCGCGAGCCGCAGCCAGCGGCGGCCGATCGCGGCCCACGGCCGGCGCACCACCGGCACCGCGTCGGGGGCCAGCGCGAGCGCAGCGACGAATCCGCCGATCACGAGGAACACCTGCACCGCGCGGCGGGCGTCGAACGCGAGCCAGTCGAGCAGCGCAGGCGCCAGCGGCCGCACGGTGTCGCCGAGCGGGCCGTACCACGCCAGGTGGTGCAGCACGATCAGTTGCGCCGCGATCCCGCGGATCGCGTCGATCATCGGCAGTCGGCCGGGGGGCATGTCGGGGAAGCGGGGCGGGCTCGGCGTCGCGCCGGGCGGCGCGATTCGCGCCAGTATCGGTCCGCGCCCGCGCCCCGCGCAACGCCGCGTGGGCGGCGAGGCCGGGCGTCGCGTGCCGGCCTTCGCGTAGCATCGCGCCATCCGAGCGAGGAGCATGCATGCAGCGCAACTGGATCGGCGGCGCCTGGGTCGAAGGGGCGACCGCGAAGCCGGACGTCAATCCGTCCGACCTGTCCGACGTGATCGGAGAGTACGCGCAGGCCGACGCCGCGCAGACGCGTGAGGCGATCGCGGCGGCCCGCGCCGCGTTCCCGGCCTGGTCGGTGTCCACGCCGCAGCAGCGTTTCGACGCGCTGGATGCGGCGGGCACCGAGATCCTCGCGCGCCGTGCCGAGCTCGGAGACCTGCTCGCGCGCGAGGAGGGCAAGACGCTGCCCGAGGCGGTCGGCGAGGTCGCGCGCGCCGGGCAGATCTTCAAGTTCTTCGCCGGCGAGGCGCTGCGGATCCCGGGCGAACGGCTGGCGTCGGTGCGACCCGGCGTGGACGTCGAGATCACGCGCGAGCCGCTCGGCGTGGTCGGTGTGATCGCGCCCTGGAACTTCCCGATCGCGATCCCGGCCTGGAAGGTCGCGCCTGCGCTCGCCTACGGCAACTGCGTGGTGCTCAAGCCGGCCGACGCGGTGCCGGCGAGCGCCTGGGCGCTCGCCGAGATCCTGTCGCGCAGCGGGCTGCCGGCCGGCGTCTTCAACCTGGTGATGGGCCGCGGCGGCGTGGTCGGCCAGACGCTGCTGGAGGATCGCCGCGTCGACGCGATCAGCTTCACCGGCTCGGCGGCCACCGGCGCGCGCGTCGCGCAGGCCTGCGTCGCGCGGATGGCCAAGTTCCAGCTCGAGATGGGCGGCAAGAATCCGCTGATCGTGCTCGACGACGCCGACCTCGCGGTGGCGGTGACCTGCGCGGTGCAGGGTGGGTTCTTCTCGACCGGGCAGCGCTGCACCGCGAGTTCGCGGATCGTCGTCACGCAGGGCATCCACGACCGCTTCGTCGCGGCGATGCTCGAGGCGATGAAGCGGCTGAACGTGGGCGACGCGCGCGACAGGGGCACCGACATCGGGCCGGTGGTCGACGCGGCGCAGCTCGAGCAGGACCTCGCGTACCTCGCGATCGCGAAGGCCGAGGGCGCGCGGCTCGCATGGGGCGGCGAGCTGCTCGAGCGTCCCGCGCGGGGCCACTACCTGTCGCCCGCGCTGTTCGTCGAGACCACCAACGCGATGCGGATCAGCCGCGAGGAGGTGTTCGGCCCGGTGTGCAACGTGGTCGAGGTGGCCGACTATGACGAGGCGCTCGCGGTCGCCAACGACACCGAGTTCGGGCTGTCCGCGGGCATCTGCACGACCTCGCTGAGGCACGCGACCCACTTCCGGCGGCACGCTCAGGCCGGGATGGTGATGGTGAACCTGCCCACCGCGGGGGTCGACTACCACGTGCCCTTCGGCGGCCGCAAGGGTTCGTCGTTCGGTCCGCGCGAGCAGGGCCGCTACGCAGCCGAGTTCTTCACCACCGTGAAGACCGCGTACACCGCGGCCGGCTGAATGCGCGTCGCGGCCTCGTCCGTGCGCCAGCCGGATTGACCGCGGCCGGCCACGGCGGTCACCATCGCGGCTCCCACAGGCGCGGGAGGCGCGCGAGCATGGACGTGAAGGCAGCGGTGTCCTGCGAGGCGGGCGGGCCCCTGGTCATCGAGACGGTTCGACTCGACGGCCCGAAGGCCTTCGAGGTGCTGGTCGAGATCCGGGCCAGCGGCGTGTGCCACACCGACGAGTTCACCCGCTCGGGCGCCGATCCGGAGGGGCTGTTTCCCGCGATCCTCGGCCACGAGGGCGCGGGCGTCGTGGTCGACGTGGGGTCGGGCGTGACCAGCCTGAAGCCGGGTGACCACGTGATCCCGCTCTACACGCCCGAGTGCAGGCAGTGCAAGTCGTGTCTGTCGAGGAAGACCAACCTGTGCACCGCGATCCGCGCCACGCAGGGCCAGGGCGTGATGCCCGACGGCAGCAGCCGTTTCTCGATCGGCGGACGCAGGATCCACCATTACATGGGCTGCAGCACCTTCGCGAACTTCACCGTGCTGCCCGAGATCGCACTGGCGAAGATCCGCGAGGACGCGCCGTTCGAGAAGGTCTGCTACATCGGCTGCGGCGTGACCACGGGCATCGGCGCGGTGATCAACACCGCGAAGGTGGAGCCGGGTGCGAACGTCGTCGTCTTCGGGCTGGGCGGCATCGGGCTGAACGTGGTCCAGGGTGCGCGGATGGTCGGTGCGAACATGATCGTCGGCGTGGACCTGAACGAGGGCCGCAAGGCGATCGCCGAGAAGTTCGGCATGACCCACTTCGTGAACCCGAAGGAGGTGGCGGGCGATCTGGTCGCGCACCTGGTCGCGCTGACCGGCGGCGGCGCCGACTATTCGTTCGAGTGCATCGGCAACGTCGACGTGATGCGCCAGGCGCTCGAGTGCACGCACCGCGGATGGGGCACCAGCATCATCATCGGTGTGGCCGGCGCCGGCCAGGAGATCCGGACCCGCCCGTTCCAGCTGGTCACCGGCCGCAACTGGCGCGGCACCGCGTTCGGCGGCGCACGCGGCCGCACCGACGTGCCCCGCATCGTCGACTGGTACATGGACGGCAAGATCGACATCGACAGCCTGATCACGCACGTGATGCCCGTGGAGCGCATCAACGAGGCCTTCGACCTGATGCACCAGGGCGCATCGATCCGCTCGGTGGTGACGTTCTGATGGCCTTGAAGAAAGTCTCCGACCACCGCAGCTTCGGCGGTGCGCAGCAGGTGTGGTCGCACGAGTCCGAGGCGACGGGCTGCACGATGCGCTTCGGCCTGTACCTGCCGCCGCAAGCGGCGCACGGCAGCGTGCCGGTGCTGTGGTGGTTGTCAGGGCTGACCTGCACCGAGGAGAACTTCATCGTCAAGGCGGGGGCCCAACGTGTCGCCGCCGAGCTTGGCATGGCGTTGGTGGCGCCGGACACCAGCCCGCGCGGCATCACGCTGCCCGGGGACCGTGAGGCGTGGGATTTCGGCGTAGGCGCCGGGTTCTATGTCGATGCGACGCGCGAACCCTGGTCACGGCACTACCAGATGCGCCGCTACATCACGGAAGAATTGCGCCGGCTGGTCGCGGCGGAATTCCCGCTGGACGACAG